>Cebus_capucinus_imitator_PRJNA485217_SSR098__coassemble_1605_pt1 | contig 53872 bp, 47 predicted proteins | sample Cebus_capucinus_imitator_PRJNA485217_SSR098__metabat2_high_PE_001 | metagenome-assembled genome bin Cebus_capucinus_imitator_PRJNA485217_SSR098
AGGGCCCGGGAATCCGCGGGACGATGCGGTGGCCGAGTCGTTCTTCAAGGCGCTCGAGCGGGAGCCGACGGATGGCAGAAGGTGCAAATCCGGGGACGAGGCGGGGCGGGAGGCGTCCAAATGCATCGGGCTCCACTGCAACGGGCAGCGGTTGCATTCCGAGAACGGATATATGGCGCCTTGCGACTTAGAGCGCGGTGCCGCCTGAAGATGCTTAAATAATTGTCCAGAAAACCTTGACCACTCCACTCCGGGCCGGCGGCGCCGGTCCAAGTTTTTGTCCGCATCCCCGATCTGAAAAAACTGCGCAATCGGCGGCCGTAAACGCCCGCGCGCCAGCCCGTCCCCCTAGTCGGCGCGTAACCTACGCCAGCGTGACGTTGTGCAGCGTGTAGCGCTCGCCCACGTTGCGCGAAACGGAGTATTCAAACGGCACGCCGCTGTCCAGAAAGCCCACCTGCTCCAGTTCGAGCAGCGGATCGCCGGGGGCCACGTCGAGCCGCTCGGCCTCCTCCTCGGTGGCGGGAACGGCGCGAATGGCGCGGTGGAAACTCGCGATCTTAAGCCCGAGCGTCTCCTGGATATAGCGGTATACCGATTCATGCAGGTTGTTTCGTTTCAGCCCGGGAATCAGGTCGAGCGGCATGTAGGTGTACTCAATGACAATGGGCGTTTCCGCCACCTTGCGCACACGGCAGTGGTGGTACGTGAAGTCGTCCGGTCCTAGGTTGAGGCGGCGCGCCACGCCAGCGGGCGGCGTCACGATGCTGAAATCGTATACGACGGACACAACGTCCTCGGCGCGGTGATCGGCCGAGAAGCCTTGCGCTCGGTCAGATCGGCCAAAGGTCAGAGGGTCGTCGGGGGCGACGCTCGCGTTCTTCACATAGGTGCCCGATCCGCGCTTGCTCGTAACAAGTCCCAGCTCCGTCAGCCATTCAATCGCGCGCTTGATGGTGATCTTGCTCACCGCGTACGTCTCGCAGAGCTCCACCACGGTGGGCAGGCGTTCGCCGGGTTTGAGGGAACCGTCCTCGATGCTAGCCTGAATGTCACGGGCGATGGCTTCGTATTTGAGCACGGTAACCTCCTTATACGCTGCAAGTAGAGCGCTCTGCTTTCCATTTAAGAAAGTATATATGCTCCCCGGCGCTTTAAAGCATCTCGTTTGCAAAGCTAAAGAAAGCGCTCAAGAAAAATATAAGAAAACGCTTTACTAAAAAAATTAGAGCGCTACACTTCTAATAACAGAGCGGTACGCAAAGGGCAAAGCCGCGGCAAGACAGAAGGGAGAGCGTCGGTGGAGACGTATACGCTTCCAAAAGAGTTCTTCTTTGGCGCGGCTATGTCGGGCCCGCAAACCGAGGGTGGCTGGAACGTCGGCGGCAAGCTCGAGAACCTGTGGGACACCTGGTCAAACGAGGACATCTCCGCGTTCTACAACCGCGTGGGCAGCTATGTGGGCAACGACTTCATGCACCACTACAAAGAGGACCTGCGCATCATGAAGGACCTGGGCCTCAGCTCCTTCCGCACGTCCATCCAGTGGAGCCGCCTGCTCGACGAGAACGGCCAGCTCAACCCCGCGGGCGCCGCGTGGTACCACGAGCTTTTCTCCGCCGCGCGCGAGGCCGGCCTCGAGGTCTTCGTCAACCTGTACCACTTCGATATGCCCACCTACCTGTTCCGTCGCGGCGGCTGGGAGAACCGCGAGGTCGTTGAGGCCTACGCCAACTACGCCGAGGCCGCCTTCCGCGAGTTTGGGCATGAGATCAAATACTGGTTCACCTTCAACGAGCCCATCGTAGAGCCTGAGCAGCGCTATTGGCACGGCGTGTGGTACCCGCTGCACCACAGCTTCCACGAGGCTTGCGCGGTGCAGTACAACATCTCCGTGGCGCACGCGCTCGCCGTGGGCCGCTACCGCCGCCTTGCCGAGGAGGGCGCGTTCTGCGAGGGCGCGCGCATCGGCATGATCTGCAACTTCAGCCCCTCCTATACCAAAGAGAACCCCACCCCGGCCGACCTCGAGGCCCTGCGCATGAATGACGGCCTCACCAACCGCTGGTGGCTCGACCTCGTAACCGCCGGCCACCTGCCCGAGGACGTGCTCGCCACCTTGGCCAAGCTCGGCGTGAGCGTGCCCGTGCACCCCGGCGACGACGCTATCCTCGCCCAAGGCGTGGTGGACTGGATCGGCTGCAACTACTACCAGCCGAGCCGTGTGCAGGCGCCGAGCAAAACGCACGACGAGCACGGCAACCCGCTCTTTGCGGAGCCCTACCTCTGGCCCGAGCGCGTGATGAACGAGAGCCGCGGCTGGGAGATCTACCCGGAGGGCCTCTACGACTTTGGCATGAAGTGCAAGCGCGAGTACCCCGGCCTCGAGTGGTTTGTCTCAGAGAACGGCATCGGCATCGAGGGCGAGTACAAGAACCGCGGGGCGGACTACCGCATCGAGGACCCCTACCGCGTCGACTTCATCCGCAACCACCTCGTGAGCGTTGCCCGTGCCATTGCCGATGGCGCCGCCTGCGTGGGCTACCACTACTGGGGCCTCATCGACAACTGGTCCTGGGCCAACGCGTTCAAGAACCGCTATGGCCTGGTGGAGGTGGACCTCATGGAGGGCTATGAGCGCCGGCTCAAGCGCTCCGCCGATTGGTTCCGCGAGGTCGCGCGCACGCACGTCGTCAGCTAACCGCCCCATGAGGGAGGGCGTCGGGTGGTCTTGGTGAGGAAAGCGCCCGACGCCCCTGCGGGTCGGGAAACCGGACCCGGAAATAAAAGGGTAGCCCGGCGCGCGGGTTGCCCAACGTAGGCAGTGTTTTGAAAAGGAGGAAAACACATGGCCAATGGACAGAACTTCCTCGACAAGTTCGCGGAAGTATCCGCCAAGATCGGCAACCAGGTGCATCTGCGGTCGCTCCGCGACGGCTTCGCCACCATCATGCCGGTCTTCATCCTCGCCGGTATCGCGGCGCTTCTGAACAACGTGGTCTTCACGTTCCTGTGGGCTCCCGAGACCGGCCTCATGCCCAACGCCGACATCCTGGCAACCGCCCAGTATTGGGGCGCGGCGCTCTCACAGGGCGCGCTCTCCATCTCCGCCATCCTGCTCTGCGGCATGGTGGGCTACAGCCTGGCCACCAACAAGCGCTTTGACAACCCCATCTCCTGCGTGGTCGTCTCGATTGCGGTGTTCTTCATCATGATGCCCCAGGCTGTGACCGCGAACCTCGCCGCCAGCTCCGAGCTGCTGACCGACACCGTTACCACCGCCGAGGTGGCCAGCGCCTTCACCACGAGCTACACGGGCACCAACGGCATGTTCACCGCCATCATCATCGGCCTCCTCGCCCCGACGCTCTTCATCAAGGCCTCGGGCGTTGAGAAGCTCCGCATCAAGATGCCCGAGGGCGTGCCCCCTGCGGTTGAGAAGTCGTTCAACGTGCTCATCCCGATGCTCATCACGCTCGGTGCCTTCGGTCTCGTTGCGATGATTCTCTTTGCCGGCTTTGCGACGGACATCACCACACTCATCAACACCTGGATCCAGACCCCGCTGCGCGCCCTCACCACCAACCCGTTTGGCCTCGTGGTCATCTACTGCCTCGGCACGTTCCTGTTCACGCTCGGTATCCACCAGTCCACCATCAACGGCGTTCTCGTTGAGCCTATCCTCACCATCGTGCTCGTCGAGGCCATGGAGCTCTACAACACCGGCGGCATCGACGCGGTCATCGCCCGCCCCGACCTGTACCTCAACATGAACGTCATCAACGTGTACGCACTTATGGGCGGCTCCGGCTGCACGCTGGCGCTCATCATCGCCACGTTCCTGTTTGGTAAGTGGAAGCCCTCCAAGGAGATCGCCAAGCTCGGTGCCCTGCCCGGCATCTTCAACATCAACGAGCCTGTTATCTACGGTTATCCCATCGTGTTCAACATCCCGCTGATGGTTCCGTTTGTGCTCAACACCGCGCTCGGCATCCTGATCCCGTACTTTGCGACTGTCGCCGGCCTGGTGAACCCCACCTGCATCCAGGTGCCGTGGACCACGCCGATCATCGCGTCCGGCCTGCTCTCCACCGGCGGCGACATCCGTGCCGCCATCCTGCAGGTGCTCCTGCTCGCGCTTTACGTCGTCGTGTACCTTCCGTTCATGAAGGCGAGCGAGAAGGCGCAGGCCAAGCAGTTCGAGATGGCTCAGGAGTAGTAACGCCCCTTCTGTTGGGCCGCCCGCTCGCTTGCATGCGCGAATGGCGAGGGCGGGCGGCCTACGGCGCGCCGCACGGGGGTATACCCAGCATATGGACCGTGCGGTGCGTAATCCGCGTCAGATAGACGGGCATGTGCCCGACACAAGAAAGGATGTGCACTATGAAGATCATGCTCTGCTGCAACGCCGGCATGTCCACGAGCCTGCTCGTGCAGAAGATGCAGAAGGAGGTGGCCGCCCGCGGCGAGGACATCGCCATCGAGGCACGCCCCATGAACGAGGCCATGGATCACATCAACGAGGCCGACGTCATCTTGCTCGGCCCGCAGATCGGCTACGCCAAGGCCGACTTCGAGAAGGCCGTCGAGGGCCGCATCCCCGTGACCGTCATTCCCATGGCCGACTACGGCCGCATGAACGCGCCCAAGATCCTCGACGACGCCAAAGCGTTGGTTGGCTAGGAGTTTTTCATGGACGATATGAACGAGCTCGAGATGACCTGCTTTGAGATCATCAGCTACGTGGGCACCGCCAAGAGCTGCTATGTGAACGCCATCGCCAAGGCCAAGGCCGGCGCGTTCGAGGAGGCCGAGGCGCTCATCAAAGAGGGCGACGAGGCGTACAACGGCGGCCACGACGTTCACATGAGGCTTCTGCAGGCCGATGCCGCGGGCGAGCGCAGCGGCGAGGCCCCGCTCATCCTGCTGCACGCCGAGGACCAGATGGCGGGCGCCGAGACCTGCAAGCTCATGGCGTTGAACTTCATCGACACCTACCGCGAGCTCACCGTCCTCAAGGCCAAGCTCGGCGCGTAGGAGGTTGCCGTGCGCGTTGTGAAGACCTTACAGGTGAGCGCCGAGGCGCTGTTTGGCGTGATCGCCGCCTCCGCGGCGGCTGATGCCGAGGCCGCGGGCGTGAAGTCCGCCGCCGAGAAGCTGCGCGAGGGGTACCGCTACAAGAAGCAGGTTCCCAACCGCCGCCGCGGAACGGACACGGCGCATGTGACCATCGAGCGCTTTGAGCGGGCGCGCGCCTACCGAAGCCGCCTTGAGTCGCCGCAAGGGACGTACGTGTTCTCCTACGAGCTTGTGCCGCAGGGTGCGGGCGAGGTCGAGGTGACCTATGAGGAGGAGGTCGGGCAGGCCGCGGGCTACACCGGCGTTGACGGGTGGTTTGGCAGAAAGCTCTACGACCGTAAGGCCAAGAAGCGCGCGCTGCAGATGCTCTCCGCGATGGAGGGCTACGTGGCGGAGCAGGGGTAGGACGGCCGCTGGTCTCCGGCGCCGCGCAGACAACCGGATAGAAACTGATCGGAAGGGCGCTGCCGGAGACGGTGGCGCCCCTTTGCAAAGGAGGATTCAATGACCAACATCAGCGCCAACGCGCGCCGACCCATCAAGATCGCCACCATCGGCGGGGGCAGCAGCTACACGCCCGAGCTGGTGGAGGGCTTCATCAAGCGCTACGATGAGCTGCCCGTGCGCGAGCTGTGGCTGGTGGATGTGCCCGAGGGCGAGGAGAAGCTGAAGATCGTGGGCGGCCTGGCGCAGCGCATGGTGAAGGCTGCTGGGCTGCCCATGGAAGTGCGCCTCACGCTCGACCGCCGCGAGGCGCTTGCAGGTGCGGACTTTGTGACCACACAGTTTCGTGTGGGGCAGCTCGATGCGCGCATCAAAGACGAGCGCATCGCGCTCAAGCACGGGCTTATCGGGCAGGAGACCAACGGCGCCGCCGGTATGTTCAAGGCGCTGCGCACCATCCCGGTGATTTTCGACATCATCCGTGACATGGAGGAGCTCTGCCCCGACGCCTGGCTGGTGAACTTCACCAACCCTGTGGGCATCGTGACCGAGGCCGTGCTGCGCTACACCTCGTGGCGGCGGATCATCGGGCTCTGCAACTGCCCCATCTCCATGCGGTTTGGCATTGCGCGGTGGATGGACGTTGACCCGGACCGCGTGCGCATGGAGCTTACCGGTCTCAACCACCACTTCTTTGTGACGGACGTGTTCATTGACGGCAAGAGCTGCTTTGACGAGGTGCTCGAGCGCTATTGCGAGCTACCGGTTGAGGAGCTCGGCACCATGAAGAACATCATGGCGATCCCGTGGTCGCACCGGTTGATCCGCGGGCTCAACGCCATTCCGGTTTCCTACCTCAACTACTACTTCTCCACGCGCGAGGAGCTTGAGCAGCTGACGCGCGACTACGAGGCGCACGGCGTGCGCGCCGAGGTGGTGAAGCAGGTGGAGGGGGAGCTGTTTGAGCTCTACAAGAACGCTGAGCTGCATGAGAAACCCAAGCAGCTGGAGGAGCGCGGCGGCGCGCACTACTCCGATGCGGCGTGCAGCGTGATCGATTCCATCTACAACGACCGCGGCGATATTCAGTACGTTGACGTGCGTAATGGGGGAGCGGTGAGCAACCTGCCGGCCGAGGGGGCGATTGAGTGCGCGGCGGTGGTGACGGCCGATGGGCCCAAGCCGCTGGCGATCGGCGAGATTCCGCCGGCGATCAACGGGACGATCCAGATGATCAAGAGCTTTGAGCGGATGGTTGCCGAGGCCGCCGTGACCGGCAACAAGGACGTGGCCGTTGCCGCGCTGGTGGCAAATGCGCTCTGCGACTCCGATGCCGTGGCAAACGCCGTGATCGACGAGTTGCTGGAGGCACACAAGGAGTACCTGCCCCAGTTTGCATAGGCCATTCGTCAGGTGGGCCAGGTATTGGCGCTCGGCTTGAAATGGGGACGGGGTCGTTGTCACATCGACCCCGTCCCCATTTCACGTTCGCTGGCCGAGTGGCAGCCTTACAGGTGGCTCACCACGAGGGTTATCTCGCCAGCCAGCGTGAGCTCGTCAACGGTGCTGGGGGCGAGCAGGTGCGAGCCCTTCTTCACCGCGGCGCCGTTCACGCTGCCCTCGCCTTCGATCACGCTGATGCACATGAACGGCCAGCGCTGCTCGAGCGTCTTCTCGCCGGCCACGCGCACGAGGTTCACGGTGTAGCAGCTGTTGCTCACGAGCTCCGTCACGCCATCGACCTCGGGCGCCGTCACGGCGCCGCTCTTGGGTGCCACGGCCTCGTAATCCACCACGTCAAGGCTCTGCTGCACGTGCAGCGGACGCAGGTTGCCCGCGTCGTCGCTGCGGTCGTAGTCGTAGACGCGGTAGGTCACGTCGCTCGACTGCTGCGTCTCCAGGATGAGCGTGCCGGCCTTGATGGCGTGCACGGTGCCGGGGTCAATCTGGAAGAAGTCCCCCTTGTGGATGGGCAGCTCGTTGAGCATGTCATCCCAGCGGCCATCCTCGATCATCTGCGCCAGCTCGGTGCGGTTCTTCGCGCGCTGGCCCACGATGATGGTCGCACCAGGCTCGCAGTCCAATACGTACCAGCACTCGCGCTTGCCAAGGCTGCCGTTCTCGTGCTCGGCCGCGTAGGCGTCGTCGGGGTGGACCTGGATGGAGAGGGAATCGTTCGCGTCGATGATCTTGACGAGCAGGGGGAAGCGGTCGCCCTTCGCGCCGGCAAAGAGCTCGTCGCGGTGGCGGTCCCACAGCTCGGAGAGGGTGAGGCCGTCGTAGTCGCCGCCCTCGATCACGCAGTCACCGTGTGCGTGCGCCGAGATGGCCCAGCACTCTCCCACGGGGCCTGCGGGAATGGCGTAGCCGTACTCGGTCTCGAGGCGCCGACCGCCCCAGATCTTCTCGTGAAACACCGGCTTCAGCTGAATGAGGCTACCGTTAGACATACGCGCTCCTTTGCAGCGGGATTGAAATGCTGCGCCCCATGATACCGCAGGCCGCCGTGCGCGGTGCGTGCCGGCGCGGCGTGCTACGATACAGCTATCTGTGCACCTGCTCGCAAGAAGGGAACCGCATGAGCAACATCCTCGTCTTCGGACACCAGAACCCCGATAACGACGCCATCATGTCGGCGGTCATGTTCGCCCAGCTCAAGAATCAGCTGAACGACGGCAACACCTACGAGGCCCGTCGCCTGGGCCCCTGCCCCAAGGAGACCGCGCTGCTGCTCGAGAAGTGGGGTATCGAGGAGCCCGCGCTGCTGGAGGCCGTCGAGCCCGCCGCCGAGGGCGCCGAGAAGCAGCAGATCATCCTCACCGACCACAACGAGAGCGCCCAGTCCGTGGCCGGCCGCGAGAACGCCGAGCTCATCGGCTTGGTCGACCATCACCGCATCGGCGACTTCGAGACCGCCCAGCCGCCGTTCGCCGTGGTGCTGCCCTGGGGCTCCAGCTGCACCGTGATCGCCTACCTGTTCGAGGCCTACGGCGTGGAGCCGACCGACGCCCAGGCCGCCTGCCTGCTCGCCGCCATGATGACCGACACCGTCATGCTCAAGAGCCCCACCACCACCGACGTCGACCGCACGTACGCCGCCAAGCTCGGCGAGCAGCTGGGCGTGGACCCGGTGGAGTACGGCAAGCAGGTCTTCAAGAGCCGCGGCGCCGGCGACTTCACGCCCGCGCAGATGGTGGAGCGCGACATCAAGTGCTTCCAGGTGGAGGGCAAGGACCTCTACATCGGCCAGTACGAGACCGTCGACGGCGCCGCCGCGCTGGAGCAGCTCGCCGAGATCCGCGAGGCCATGGAGGCCTACCGCGCGGCCAAGGGCGGAGACGGCCTGGTGCTGCTGGTCACCGACATCCTGGAAGAGGGCTCTACCGTGCTCATGTGCGGCGACACCGCCGTGGCGCAGCGCGGCCTGGGGATCGAGGACGTGCCCGAGGGCGTCTGGATGCCCGGCGTGCTCTCCCGCAAGAAGCAGGTGGCGGCTCCCATCATCGCCGCGGCCAACTAGGTCCTCCGGCTTCCCTGGCACCGCATCTTGCCCCTCAGCCGTCGGCTTGCGTACCGAAGTGCGCGGCGTTTAGGCTTCGGGGCAACCTGCCGTACCAGGGAAACCCGGATGGTACCGCCGGGCCTGATGCGGTATAAAACGCTCAGCTAACGGGTACCGTATCCAGGATACGAAACGAAGGGTCGTCCCGCGCGGGGCGGCCCTTCTTTGGAATACGTGGCCCCGCCACGGGCGGCCGAACGGAGTCTTGACCATGACCGCACCCCAGATCGATAACCGGTTCGACCTCTCGTCCGCGGCGCTCCTGCCCAAGGTGCAACGCCGGCGCCATGCGCGCTGCGAGCGCCTGCGGCGCATCGCCTCCAGCGGAACCGTGTCCGCTGCCGTCATGGTGCTCGCCGCCGTGGCGGCGGTGATCGTGGCGAACACGCCGGCGTACTTCCCGGTGCACGCGTTCCTGACCGCGCCGGTCACCGTTTCGTTCGGCGGCCTATCCGTCTCCGTCACGCCGGAGCTTGTCATCAACGACTTCCTGATGGCGTTGTTCTTCCTGCTCGTGGGGATCGAGCTCAAGTACGAGATGACGGTGGGCGAGCTCACGCGGCCGCGTCAGGCTATGCTGCCCATGCTCGCCGCGGTGGGCGGCGTGGTGGTGCCGGCCGCCATCTATGCAGTGTTGAACCACGGGGGAGCCTCGGGGGGTTGGGCCATCCCGATGGCGACGGACATCGCCTTCGCCCTGGGTGTGCTCTCGTTGCTGGGCGATCGCGTGCCGGCTGGTGTGCGGGTGTTCTTCACCACGCTCGCCATCGCGGACGACCTCATCTCCATCGCGGCCATCGCCCTGTTCTACGGGCACGCCCCGAGCTTGCCATGGCTCTCGGCGGCCGTGGTGACGGTGATGGCGCTCGTGGGGCTCAACCGCGCGCAGCATTACCGCTTGGCGCCCTACATGATGCTGGGCGCGTTGCTGTGGTTCTTCGTGTTCATGAGCGGTATCCACGCGACCATCGCCGGCGTGGTGCTCGCGTTTTGCATCCCCGCGCGCTCGGGGCTAGAGCTCGATGCCCTCGAGGCGTGGCTGCACCGCAAGTTGCCCGCGGTGATGGGGCGCTACGACCAGGAGGCCCATATCCTGGGCCAGCACGACTTCACCCGTGCCGCAACCGAGGTGGAACGCGTGGTGCACCGGGTGACCCCGCCGCTGCAGCGCCTGGAGCACAAGATCGCGACGTTCGTGAACTTCGTCGTGCTGCCGCTCTTCGCGTTCGCCAACGCGCAGGTGCACCTGGTGGGGGTGGATCTGGGCTCGCTCGTGGCCGATCCCGTGACCCTTGGGACGTACCTCGGCATGCTGCTGGGCAAGCCCATCGGTATCGTGGGCGTGACGTACCTACTGGTGCGCGCTGGTGTCAGTGAGCTGCCGCGCAACGTCGGGTGGCGTCATATGGTGGGTGTGGGCGTGCTCGGCGGCATCGGGTTCACCATGTCGATCCTCATCGCGGGTCTGGCCTTTCCCGAGGCTCCCGCCGAGGTGCTCGCCGCCAAGACGGCGATCCTCGCGGGGTCCGTCTCCGCCGCCGTGCTCGGCATGGCCTACATGGCCCTCGTGTGCAGGGCCGGCGGCCCGAGGAGGGGCTCACCGGCCCCCTAAAGGAGGGTTTCGCGCTCCTTGGAGCAAACCTCCCGAGATATGTACCAAACTTAGCGGCTTGGCGTTCTATAAACGGCTTTTTCGCGATCGCGACCTGCGGTTTTTCTACGAGCTACTCGGCGTATCGCCGTTATTTGGTACATATCTCGGGAGGTTTGCGAAATCAGGGGGTCAATAATACTTTGCAAGACGCAAAAGTCACGAGATGGGCCGTTCTGCAACGAAAACCCCGGCCCCGGGCGCTCGATGCGCACGGGGTCGGGGTTTCCATGGGGCTGGGGGGTAGGGGCGTCGCCCTTACAGCTCGATGTGCTCGATACCCTGCTTTTCGCTGCGGCGATACAGGGAGAACCGGTGGCCGATCACCTGCACGACCTCGCTGCCGGTGCGCTCGGCCAGCTCCTCGGCCGCCTCGCGCGCGGTGAGGTCGCTGCCGTCCTGCACGCCGCACTTGATGAGCTCATGGGCCTCCAGGGCTTGGTCGGCCTGCTTGGCCAGCGCGTCCGTCACGTCGGACTTGCCGACGAGCACGACGGGGTTGAGATGGTGGGCCAGGGCGCGCAGCTTCCTGACCTGGGCGTTGGTGAGTGACATGGGTTCCGCTTTCTGTACGTGGTGCGTATCGGGTGGATATTCTAGCAGGTGGCGGTGCCTTTGCGCGGCGTCCACGCAATGAACGCCCAGCGCACGACGCGCTCGTGGTCGAGCATGTAGCCGCCTTGCGGTATGCCCTTGCTGCCCGGCTCGCCCGCATGGGGGTTCTCGACCATGTGCTCGCGGATGTAGGCGCGCAGCTCGCCGATGCGGTGCTCGTTGCCGCCTTCAAGCATCCGGGCGAAATCCCGCACGCCGTCCTCGAGGGAATCGAAGGTATCGCGCCGCGCGGAATCGATATAGCGCACCTCGGGCGTCACGCCGAGCCCCACGAGGATGTTGAACGCGTACACGTAATCGTGGCTCGAGGTGACCGAGGCGCCTATGGCGTCGAGGATGTGGGTGTCGTGGCGCGGGCTGGCGTTGGTCACGAGCGAGATGCAGCAGCGCCGTCGCGCGACCGCATCGAGCTTGAGCAGCGCCGCTTGCAGGTCACCTGTGGCGATGGAGCGGCTCGCGATGGCGATGTCCACGGATTTGGGTCCTATGCCCTGGGCAGCCCAGTCATCTTCCCAGGCGAGGAGCCGCGGGTCGATAAGCTCCTGGAGGCCATGGTAGTCGATCCCCTCTTGCAGGGCCTGGAGCATGGCGGGGGAGAAGTCCGCCGCCAGCACCGGATGCCCCGTTTGAGCCAAGGGGATGGCGATCGATCCGGCGCCGCAGCCCATGTCCATCACCGACTCGCCGGGCCGCGCTCTCATGAGCGCGATGAAGTCCCGTGCGTAGGGGCGCGTCTCCCGGGGCTTGAAGTGCTTGGCGCGCTCGTTCCAAAAGGCCGCCTTGTCGGGGGAGCGCCGGGCGCGCTGCAGCGCCATCCACTCGGCGTTCCAATTGGTTTGGAGCAGCGTCGCCTCGGTGCAGGGCGTCTCCTGGCCCATCGTCTCCTCCTCGCTCGATCCGGCAAAAAGAGGGCCCACGCGGGGCCCTCGGGTCGTGTCTCGCGAAGCGCTAGTTCTTCAGCGAGTTCAGCGGCGCGGGGAAGCGCCCGCCGCGGTGGGCGAACACGGTTCCGGCATGCGGATTCACCGGCATGACCGGGGCCTTGCCGAACAGGCCGCCCCACTCCAGCGAGTCGCCCTCCGCGCGCCCGATGGCGGGGATGATGCGCACCGCGGTGGTCTTGTTGTTGATGACGCCGATGGCCATCTCGTCGGCGATGATGCCGGCGATGGCCTCCACGGAGGTGTCCCCAGGCACGGCGATCATGTCCAGGCCCACGGAGCACACGCAGGTCATGGCCTCGAGCTTCTCGATGGAGAGGGCGCCCGCCTCGGCGGCGGCGATCATGCCGGCGTCCTCGGACACGGGGATGAACGCGCCGGACAGGCCGCCCACGCTGGAGCTCGCCATGACGCCGCCCTTCTTGACGCAGTCGTTCAGCAGGGCGAGCGCCGCGGTGGTGCCGGGGCCGCCGCACTGGCCCACGCCGATGATCTCCAGGATCCGCGCCACGGAGTCACCCACGGCGGGCGTCGGCGCGAGCGAGAGGTCCACGATACCCTTCTCGACGCCCAAGCGGCGCGCGGCCTCGCGGCTCATGAGCTCACCGGCGCGGGTGATCTTGAAGGCGGTCTGCTTGATCTTCTCGGCGACCTCCATCATGTCGGCGCCCTCGGGCAGCTCCTCCAGGGCCGCGGCCATCACGCCGGGGCCGGAGACGCCCACGTTGATCACGGCGTCGGCCTCGCCCGAGCCGTGCACGGCGCCGGCCATGAACGGCGAGTCCTCGACCATGTTGGCGAACACCACGAACTTGCTGGCGCCCACGCACTCGCGGTCGGCGGTGAGCTCGGAGGCGCGCTTCACCACCTCGGCGCACTTGAGCACGGCGTCCATGTTGATTCCGGCGCGCAGGCTCGCCACGTTGACGCTGGAGCACACGCGCGAGGTGGCGGCGAGCGCCTCGGGGATGCAGTCGATGAGGCGGCGGTCGGCATCGCCCATGCCCTTGTGGACGAGGGCGGAGTAGCCGCCCAGGTAGTCGATGCCTAAGGTCTCGGCGGCGCGGTCGAGCGCGTGCGCGAGCGGGATGAGGTCCACGTCCTTGCAGGCGGCGGCGATCTGCGCCACGGGGGTCACGGACACGCGCTTGTTGACGATGGGGATGCCGTACTCGCGCTCCAGGCCCTGGGCGGTCTCGACCAGGTGCTCAGCCGTGCGCGTGATGTGGTCGTAGACCTTGGTGCACATGCGGTCCAGGTTCTCGTCTGCGCAGCCCATGAGCGAGATGCCCATGGTGATGGTGCGGATGTCGAGGTTGTGCTCGGAGACCATGCCCCGGGTCTCGGCGATTTCCTGCGGTGTGATCGACATGCGGTTGCCCCTCGTGACGTGGCTGATAGCTGGCCGTATTTTAGCGTGCGCCGCGCCATGCCCGCTTCGCGCCGGCCGGCGTAACCGTTTCTTCCCAGCCTCTACAGAGATGCGGGGCGGGTCAGGCCGTGACGATTTGGTCCAGGAATTCGGAGAGGGAGTTGGGGGCACTTGGCATCAAGTGCTCCCGCCTTTTGTGTTTAGAGCGTCAGCACATCCCCGATATTTCGCTCGATGGCGCGTTTGATGCCATCGAGCCTGCCGGGGACGTCCGCGATGATGCGGCTTCGGCCGAGGACATCCCCGTCGAGCGAGGCGAGGGCCTCCGACCCCGAATCCGGGTCATGGGGTGCGAGCGCCTCGCCGAGGGTAGGGGAGAACCCGTGCTCGAAGAAGTTGATATCTCTCCAGGAGCTGGTGAGTTCGACGGGCTTGAGCCAGTATTGGTCGGAAAGCGAGAGGCCGAGTCCCGCCGCCATGAGCTCCTCGGGAGCTTGCAGGTCAAGTCGTTGCAAGACGCTGGAGAGGCCGGGGCGGGTCGCGGGGATGGACCTGGCGGTGAGCCAGGAGGCGAGACGGGAGCTCGTGAAGCGCCCGTCGTGCCCCAGGCACCCAAACGGCAGGTAGTTCCGCTCAATGACGCGTGCGTTGCCGGCGAAGCGTCGGGCCAAGGGGTCGTACGTGAAATCCACGACCTCGTGATCACGGCACATCAACGTGCGTCTGAGCAGATTGCCCTCCATGTCCACCTCGCCCGCGTTCGCGTTTCCGTTTAGTATAGCCGCCCGCCGCGCCCGCGCCGCCCGGCCCCCGCGGCGTATACTTAGGCGCCCGCGGTCCGGGCCTCGCCCGGACCGGACACGTTTCGCCAGTTGGGAGCCATCGTGACCAAGCGCGCCAAGCTCGACTTCATCTGCGACCTCACCGCCAGCGGCGCCAACGCCGCGGCGTACCGCCCCCGCTCGCTCGACGGGCTGCGCATCGCCGACGCCGACCTGCGCGCGGTGCTCGAGGGCAGCCGGCACCTGTTGTTCGACGGCGGCATGGGCACCATGCTCCAGGCGGCGGGACTCGAGGCCGGGGCCCTTCCCGAGCTGCTGTGCATCGACGAGCCCGCCGGCGTCACCGCCATCCACCGCGCCTACGTTGAGGCCGGCTCGGAGGTCATCACCACCAACACCTTCGGCGCCAACCGGCTCAAGCTCGAGGCCGAGGGCGGGGGCCGCGCCACGGTGGAGGAGGTCTTCTCCGCCGCCGTCCGCTGCGCGCGCGAGGCGGGGGCCCGCTACGTGGCCGGCGACATCGGTCCGCTCGGCACCCTGCTGCGCCCGCTCGGCACCATGAGCTTCGACGACGCCTACGAGCTCTTCGCCGAGGAGGTGCGCGCGGCGGTCAAGGCCGGCGTGGACCTCTTCGTGATCGAGACCATGACGGATTTGCTCGAGATCAAGGCCGCGGTGCTCGCCGCCAAGGAGAACTCCGACCTGCCGATCTTCGCCACCATGACCTTCGAGGGCGACGGCCGCACCTTCCTGGGCACCTCGCCCGAGGTGGCCGCCGTGACGCTCGACGCCCTGGGGGTGGAGGTCCTGGGCATCAACTGCTCGCTCGGCCCCGCGCAGCTCGCACCCTTCGCGCGGCGCATGGTCGCGGCCACGGATAAGCCCGTGATGGTGCAGGCCAACGCGGGCCTGCCGCGCGTGGAGGGCGGGCGCACGGTATACGACATCTCGCCCGCGGATTACGCCGCGGCGGTGGAGACCATGGTGGCCGACGGCGTGCGCGTGCTGGGCGGCTGCTGCGGCACCGATCCCGACTACATCCGCCTGCTTGACGGCCTGGTGAGCTCGCGCGCCGTGGCCGCGCCCCCGGCGCCCGTGCCGGCGGCCCTCACGGTGACCTCCGCCCAGACCCTCGTGAGCCTGCCGGCGGCGAGCCACAGGATCGCGGTGATCGGCGAGCGCATCAACCCCACGGGCAAGAAGCGCCTGCAGGCGGCCCTGCGCGACGGCAGCATGGACTACGTGGTGGGCCAGGGCATCTCCCAACAGGAGCAGGGCGCCGACATCCTGGACGTGAACGTGGGCCTGCCCGAGATCGACGAGGTCGCCGCGATCCAGGCCGCGGTGGAGCAGCTCTCCGCGGCCACGCTGCTGCCGCTCCAGATCGACTCCACGGACCCGCACGCCGTTGAGGCGGGCGTGCGCCGTTACGCCGGAAAGCCCATCGTCAACTCGGTGAACGGCAAGCGCGAGGTCATGGACCAGATTTTTCCGCTGGTAGCGCACTACGGCTGCGACGTGATCGGCCTCACGCTGGACGAGGACGGCATCCCCGACACGGCCGAGGCGCGCTTCGCCATCGCCGAGCGGATCGTGGCCGAGGCGGCGCGCTGGGGGGTCGGCCCCGAGCGCATCCTCATCGACTGCCTGGTGATGACCGCCTCCACCAACCAGCGCCAGGTGGAGCAGATCTTGCGCGCGGTCAGCATGTGCAAGGAGCGCCTGGGGGTGAAGTGCGCGCTCGGCGTGTCCAACGTGAGTTTCGGCCTGCCGGCGCGCGAGCTGCTGAACGCCACCTTCCTCTCCGCGGCCTTCGGCGCGGGGTTGGACGCGCCCATCATGAACCCGGGCTCGGCGCGCTACATGGACGCGGTGCGCGCGTACCGCGTGCTCAATGCCGAGGACGAGGGCTCGGCGGGCTTCATCGGGCGCTACGCCGGCTGGGCCGACCCCTACAAGGTGCCGGCGGGCGGAGGAGCGGCCGGTGCCGCGGGGACTGCCGCGACCGCAGCGGGCGCCAGGGCGACGGGCCCGGGCGCGCCGGCTCCCGCCGACGAGGGGTCCATCCGCCAGCTCGTGATCTCGGGGCGCAAGGGCGACATCGCCGCCGTGACGGAGGGGCTGCTGAAGACGCACGACCCCATGGAGCTCATTAACGGGCACTTCATCCCCGCGCTCGACGAGGTTGGCGAGCGCTTCGACCGCGGCGAGTTCTTCCTGCCGCAGCTCATGGCGTCGGCCGAGGCGGCCCGCGCGGGTTTCGACGCCATCAAGCGCCTCATGCCGGCGAGCGACATCCGACAGAAGGGCGCCATCGCGCTCGCCACGGTCAAGGGCGACATCCACGACATCGGCAAGAACATCGTGAAGATGCTGCTGGACAACTACGGCTACACCGTCTTCGACCTGGGGCGCGACGTGGACCCGCAGGTCATCCTGGACACGGTGCGCGAGCGCGGCATCAAGCTGGTGGGGCTCTCGGCCCTCATGACCACCACGGTGGCCAACATGGAGGAGACGATCGAGCTGCTGCACGCCGAAGCGCCCGGGATCAAGGTCATCGTGGGAGGCGCGGTGCTGACGCCGGAGTACGCGGCGCAGATCGGCGCGGACTACTACGCCAAGGACGCCGCGGAGAGCGCCCGCATCGCCGAGGAGGTCTTCGACGGCTAGGCAGGGCGAGTCCAATCATCCGTTTTTCGAGGCTGCGCACGATTCCGGGCGGTATCGGGGCGGCCCGTGCGCTCGTGGTGCACAGCCTCGAATTTAGGCTGTCCTTGACCTGCGGGCTCGTTGGGGTAGTGCGGAAAGCCCCCGAGTTCCCGTGCATAATCGCAAGAAACGGACGATTTGGAAGGCCGGCGCGTCAAACCGCGCCGCCCGGTACCGCTCACGCGCCCGGGCGCATCGTCCTAGGCGTAGCAGGTGGTGCCCGCCGCACGGAAGCGGCAGGTCGGGCGCATGCGGCAGATACGGCAGGCGGGGCGGGTGTCGGCGTCGTGGACCTCGCCCTCGAACAGGCCTATCACGGCCGTCACGCTCTTGGAGGGCAACAGCAGGTCGGTGGGCGTCACCGTGAGCCCTATGAGCCGCGTGGCGTTGACGCTCGCCACGAGCGGGCGCTGCGCGGCGAGCGGGCAGTCGCCGTAGCCGCAGCTGAAGCGCCAGTTGCAGGAGAGCCCTGCTTTGGCGGCGTCGCGGCGCACGGCCCCGTCCATCTCGCCCACCGCCGCCTCCACGTAGGCCGAGCAGGCGGCGTCGTACACGGCGCTCTCCAGGGGGTGCTGGCTGCCGAGCATCCGCAGCGCCCGCTCGCTCTCCATCCCCAGCGTGCAGGCGATGACGGCGCAGAAGCGGGCGTCCTTGAGGTGGCGGTAGATGTCGCGCCCGCAAAGCTCCACGGCCGTGCCGGCAAGGCGGATGCAGGGCATGCCCTCATCGTCCGTGCCGGCCGCATCCACGGCAAAGACCTGCCGCACCCCGCGCGGGGCCACGTCGCGCTCGAGACCGCCCGCCACGCGCTCGATGCGCGCGGCGAGGTCGGGGTCGAGGTCCTGCCCGGCGTAGCCCAGGTAGCGCAGCATCTCGGCGCGGTCCAGGCGCGGGTGCTCGACGGCGTTGGGCCGGTAGAGGACGGGCCGGGCGAGCGCGTCGGGCAGCTCGGCCGGCCCCGCTGCCCCGCCGCGCCCGCTCGTGCCCGCGCCCGGGGGCGTGCCCGGCGCCACCTCGAGGCCCATCGGCTAGCCCCGGCAGGCGGCCATGCAGGCGCGGGCCACGCTCGGGCGGTTCATCGTGTACACGTGCAGACCGTCCGCCCCGTGGGCGCGCAGGTCCTCCAGCTGGCGGCAGGCGTACTCGATACCGGCTCGGCGCAGCGCGTCGGCGTCGCCCTCCCAGCGGGCCAGCAGCCTGATCACGGGTGAGGGCAGGCTGGCGCCGCACATGAAGATCATGCGCTCCACCTGCTGCTTTCCCATAAAGGGCATGATGCCGGCGGTGATGGGCACGGTGATGCCCGCGGCGTCTGCCATCTCGCGGAAGCGGTAGAAGCACTCGTTGTCGAAGAACAGCTGCGTAACCAGGAAGCTCGCGCCGGCGTCCTGCTTCTCGCGCAGGTGGCGCACGGAGGCTGCCAAGTCGTCGCACTCGATGTGCCCCTCGGGGTAGGCCGCCGCGCCCACGCAGAAGCCGGCGTCCACCAGCTCGGGGATCAGGTCCTTGGCGTAGCGGAAGTCGGCGGAGCGGCGCGCCTCGGCCGTGTCGTCGGCCGGCACGTCGCCGCGCAGGGCGAGCACGTTTCGGATCCCGTGCGCGCGCAGCTCGGCGATCTTCTCTGCCAGCTCCTCGCGGGAGAGCGAGATGCAGGTGAGGTGCGCCACGGAGGGGATCTGCAGCTCGTCGCCGATCATCTGGGCGATCTGGGCGGTGGCGCCCTTGTTGCCCGAGCCGCCCGCGGAGTAGGTCACGCTCACGAAGTCGGGCCCGAGCCCGGCGAAGGAGCCGGCCACCTCGCGGGCGCGCTCGAGGGTGAGCTCGCCTTTGGGCGGGAACATCTCGAAGGACACGGGCGCGCGCCCCGCGGCGCGTGCCTGGTTGAAGATCTCGTCGACGCGCATGGTGGGCATCCCGCCTCGCTCTCCGGCCCCGCGGGGCCTCGGTACTCGCTTTCATACGGGCTAGGATTATAGGGCCGCGCGCGTATCCGCCGCGCCCGCGCGCCCGGCCCGAAACATACATTCAACGCGGGGAGCTGGAGGGTTTTTATGCATACGACCCGCCCGAGCGCGCGCCGCGCCCCCATGCGGTACCCTCGATGAAGTCTTTTCCTGCCGGCAACGGGCCGTTAACGGCGGGGAAACACGCCGACCGTAACCTACGGAATCGTTCTTTTAAGGACCTCGCGCCCGCCTTGCGGCCGGCGCCCAGACGAAGGGAGTTCCGCATGGCCGACCTAACCGATCGCTTCGGGACCAAGGTGTTCTCCGAGGAAGTCATGAAGCGCTGGCTGCCCAAGGACGTCTACAAGAAGATGGCCGCCACCATCGAGGAGGGCAAGCCCCTCGACCTGGACGTCGCCAACGCCGTGGCCCACGCCATGAAGGAGTGGGCGATGCAGCTGGGCGCCACCCACTACGCGCATTGGTTCCAGCCGCTCTCGGGCATCACCTCCGAGAAGCACGACAGCTTCCTCGAGCCCAACCACGACGGCACGGCCATCACCAAGTTCTCGGGAAAGGAGCTCATCCAGGCCGAGCCCGACGCCTCGAGCTTCCCCAACGGCGGCCTGCGCGCCACCTTCGAGGCCCGCGGCTACACCGCCTGGGACCCCACCAGCCCCGCCTTCATCAAGGACGACGTGCTGTGCATCCCCACCGCCTTCTGCAGCTACAACGGCGAGGCCCTGGACAAGAAGACCCCGCTGCTGCGCTCCATGACCGCGCTCGACCGCGCGTCCAAGCGCGTGCTGGCGCTGTTCGGCAAGACCCCTAAGCGCATCGTCACCAACGTGGGCAACGAGCAGGAGTACTTCCTCATCAGGAAGGACGCCTACCGTCGCCGCCGCGACCTGGTGATCTGCGGGCGCACGCTGTTCGGCGCCGCGCCCTGCAAGGGCCAGGAGCTCGAGGAGCACTACTTCGGCGCCATCCGACCCACCGTCTCCGCCTACATGAAGGACCTGGACAACGAGCTGTGGGAGCTGGGCATCCCGGCCAAGACCAAGCACAACGAGGTGGCCCCCTGCCAGCACGAGCTCGCGCCCGTGTACTCCGAGGCCAACCAGGCCATCGACAACAACCTCGTGATGATGGAGAAGATGAAGCTCATCGCCTCCCGCCACGACCTGGTGTGCCTGCTGCACGAGAAGCCCTTCGAGGGGATCAACGGCTCGGGAAAGCACAACAACTGGTCCATCGGCACCGAGGACGAGAACCTGCTCGATCCCGGCGACACCCCCGAGGAGAACCTGCAGTTCGTGGTGTTCCTGACCGCCATCATCTCCGCGGTCGACGACTACGCCGAGCTGCTGCGCGCGAGCGTGGCCTCGGCCGGTAACGACCATCGCCTGGGCGCGAACGAGGCGCCCCCGGCCATCATCTCCATCTTCCTGGGCGACGCCCTCACCGAGGTGGTCGAGAAGATCGCCGACGGCGAGGCCTCCGTGCACGCCACCTCCGCCGTGCTGGACCTGGGCTCCGACGTGCTGCCGAAGCTGCGCCAGGACAACACCGACCGCAACCGCACCTCGCCGTTCGCCTTCACCGGCAACAAGTTCGAGTTCCGCGCGCTGGGCTCCGAGGCCAATTCCTCCGACGCCAACCTGGTGCTGGACTGCGCCGTGGCCCATGCGCTCAACGACTTCGCCGACGCCATGGCCGACGTGGGGCCCGAGGGCTTCGAGGCCGCCGCGCTCGCGTACTGCAAGAAGAGCCTCTCGGCGCACCGCCGCGTGCTGTTCGACGGCAACGGCTACTCCGACGAGTGGCCCGTCGAGGCCGAGCGCCGCGGCCTGGCGAACCTGCGCACCACGGCCGACGCGCTGCCCGCCTTCGTGGAGCGCAAGGCCATCGACCTGTTCGTGGGCCTGGGCGTGCTCTCCGAGGTGGAGGTGCGCAGCCGCTACGAGGTGAAGCTCGAGAAGTACAACAAGCTCATGAACATCGAGGCCACCACGATGGTCCGCGAGGCGCGCCGCACGTACCGCCCGGTCATCACGGCCTACGCCACTAAGGTCGCCAAGGGCCTGGAGACCATCCGCGCCGCCGGCGCCGACGCCGCCATGCAGTGCGAGCTGAACACGCTCAACAAGCTGTGCGACGGCATCACCGAGATCAACGAGTCCATCAAGGCGCTCGACGCCGTTCACGTGGCCGCCGAGGCCCTGGCCGACGCCCAGGAGCAGGCCAACTGCTACGCGCACGAGGTGGTCCCGGCGATGGACCGCCTGCGCGGGGCCGTGGACGCCATGGAGGAGATCGTCGCCGCGGACTACTGGCCCGTGCCGACCTACGACGACATCCTGTTCTACGTGTAGGCTCGCGCCCCACGGGGCTTTGGGAGGCCGGGCATGCCCTTCGCCCAGTCCTCGCGAGACTGGGGGACGCCGTTGCCGTTTCCGCGGTTCGTCGCGGGGTGTCGCTTCGGGCACGCCCGGCCTCCCTGCCATGCGAATCGTCTGACGTAGGTGGCGGGGAGGGCTTCTCCTTACTTGCTGCTTTGACGCCGTCCCTCGGGGCGGCGTTTGCGTTACAGGTGAATAAAGTGCTGGTGGTATTGCATAATACGGGCTCTCCTTACGCTATCCTCTCTATGTAACCCGTTCGATCGTGGAGAGGAGCCCCATGGCTACCGGCAACGACTTGATAATCGGAATCGACGAGCGGGTGGAACCGCTCAAGGCCGTCGGCCTGGCGTTCCTGCACGTCCTGGCCATGGACCTCTACGTGTGCCCCATCGTGCTCTCGGCCATGCTCGGCCTCGATGCGGCGGGCACCAACCAGCTCATCGCCATCTGCTTCTTCACCTGCGGTATCGCCACCATCATCCAGACGGGCCTGGGCATCCGCCTTCCGGTGGTGCAGGGCGCGAGCTTCGTGGCACTCTCGGCGCTCGCCACCATCGCCAACAACGGCGGCATGGCCATGATGGTCGGCAGCATCATCCCCGGCGCCATCATCCTTGTGCTGCTGGGCGTCACCAAGCTGTTCGCCAAGATCGTGCGCACCTGCGTGCCGCCCTATATCGGTGGCCTGGTGATCGTGATCGTGGGCATCTCGCTCACGCCCGTCGCCGCCGGCAGCGTGTTCTCCGCGGCCGACGGCCTGGCAGGCCACCTCGCGCCCGGTCTCGCCTCAATGCTCACGCTGATCGCCATGAACGTCGTGGCCTACCGCACCGGCTACCGTCACCACCTGGTGAGCGTGCTGTCCGTGCTGTGCTCGCTCGTGGTGGGCTGCATCGCCGCCGCCATCGTGGGCACGCTCGACTTCTCCAGCGTTGCCACCGCCGCCTGGATCAGCATCCCCGCGCCGTTCGCCTTCGGCATGCCCGTGTTCGACGTGCCCTCCATCGTGCTCATGACCTTCATCTACTTCATCGTGCTGATCGAGACCACCGGCGTGTGGTTCACCGTGGGCGACGTGACCTCCCAGGAGCTCACCGACGAGCGCTTGAACCGCGCCGTGGTGGGCGAGGGCATCGGCTGCCTGGTGAGCTCGCTGTTCGGCGGCACGCCCCTCACGGGTTACTCCACCAACGCCGGCATCATCTCCATCACCAAGGTCGGCAGTCGTGTGGTGGTGATGCTCGCGGGCGTCATCCTGACGCTTCTGGGCATGTGCCCCAAGCTCATGGCCATCATCGCCTCCGTGCCCGAGCCCGCCATCTGCGGCGTGCTGCTCATCGTGTGCCAGATCCTCATCTGCAACGGCCTCAAGATCGTCGCCTCCAGCGAGCTCGACCAGAAGAAGCTCATGGTGGTGGGCATCTCGCTGGTGCTGACCATCGCGAGCCTGGTGCTCGACGCCGACACCAAGGCGGCCCTGCCGACCTTCATCCAGTACCTGGTGAGCAGCGGCACCGCCGTGGGCGGCATCGTGGCCGTGGCGCTCAACCTGCTGCTGCCCGACGACCCGGCGGGCCGCGCTGTCGCCGAGGATGAGTAGGAGGTGCCGACCATGGCGAAGACCGTCGCGAGCGCGGTGCTCGGCTCGTTTTTCCATGCCCCGCATTACGGCTCGTTCGAGCTGCTCGAGCGCGCGCTGCTCGAGCTCGATGCCGCGGGCCTCATAGCCCGCGTGACCCTGCCGGGCGATGAGGCATACGAGGAGCGCCTGCGCGCCGCCCGCGAGGCCGACGCCCGCGGCGAGGCCGCCCTCGTGGAGATCCCCGAGGGAAGCTACGCGCTGCCGGGCTTCGTGGACCTGCACATCCACGCGCCGCAGTGGCCCCAGGCCGGCGTGGCCCTGGACGAGCCGCTGAACGTGTGGCTCGACCAGCGGACCTTCCCGCTCGAGGCGCGTTTCGCCGACCTCGGGTTCGTCCGCCCGGTCTATTCCGACCTGGTGCGGCAGCTCCTGGCGCGCGGCACCACCACGGCGGTGTACTTCGCGAGCGCGCATCTGGAGAGCAGCGTGGAGCTGGCGCGGCTGGCGGCCGAGGGCGGCCAGCGCGCCGTGGTGGGCAAGGTCGTGATGGATGACCCTGCCGCCAACCACGACTTCTACCGCGATGCCTCGCCGGAGCGCGCCCTCGCCGACACCGAGGAGTTCCTGGTCCGCGTGGAGGCGCTCGCCGCCGAGCGCGCCGCCGCCGATGCGCGCTTCGCCGGCGTGTACGGCGCCGTGACGCCGCGGTTCATCCCAAGCTGCACGGACGAGGCGCTTGCGGGCCTGGGCCAGATCGCCGCCGCGCACGACGCCTACGTGCAGTCGCATTGCAACGAGAGCCAATGGGAGCATGATTTCGCCCTCGAGCGCTACGGTAAGACGGACGCCGAGGCGCTGGCCGACTTCGGCCTGCTGCGCCCGCACGCGGTGATGGCGCACTGCACGTTCCCGACCGAGTCGGATGGCGAGATCTTCCGCGAGACGGGCTCGGCGGTGGCGCACTGCCCCATCTCCAACGTGTACTTCGCCAACAGCGCCTGCCCGGTGCGCCGCCTGCGCGAGCAGGGCGTGATGATGGGCCTGGGTAGCGACATCTCCGGCGGCTTCAGCCCCAGCTTGTACGACAACATCCGCATGGCCGTTATGGCCTCGCGCATGTTGGAGGAGGGCGTGGACGCCTTCGTGCCGCAGGACCGCCGCGGAGCGGGGCGTCCCTCTCGCATCTCCGTGGCCGAGGCGTTCTGGATCGCCACCGCGGGCGGCGCCGAGGCGCTGGGCCTGCCGGTGGGCACCTTCGAGGTGGGCCGCGCGCTGGACATGCAGGTGATCGACACCCGCATGCCGCTTGCCGACCTCACGGGCTTCGGCGTGTTCGACGAACCGGCCGACCGCCTGGCGCGCATCCTCTACCTTGCCACGCCGGAGAACATCCGCGAGGTCTGGATCCAGGGCAAGCGGATCGTTTCCCGCGGTTAGGACCGGTCCCGATACGCGGGCCACGCCTTCGAGGGGATGGACGGGCGCGCTCTCGCATGTCGCGAGGGCGCGCCCGTTTTTTCGCGGCTGCTCGCTGTGTTCATTGAGACGAAACTGCACTTTTACGACGCTGGAAGTGCATTTTCATCTCAATGAACGGAGCGCACCCCCATGGCGATTGTTGATTGAGATAAAAATGCACTTAAATCGGGTAGAAAGTGCAGATTTGTCTCAATGAACGGGAGGCACCGCGCTCTCACGGGTTCGAACCCGTGATGGGCTAACAAAAAAGCGAGGAGCTCATGCTCCTCGCTTTTTTGTTCTATGGTGCCCCCAACGGGGTTCGAACCCGTGATCTTCGCCTTGAAAGGGCGACGTCCTAGACCGCTAGACGATGGGGACAGCGCGCTCGATTATAGCAGATGGTCCGTCGCCACGCGAGCGCCCGTGCGGTCGGTGGCCGCGGCGATGCGCAAGGCGGCCTTTTGCGCGGGGGCCATGCCCGTGCGGGGCCCCAAGATCGTGTGCGTGCGGCAGTAATCGGCGCACAGGTCGCAGCCGGCGCACACGTCCGCGTCGATGCTCGCGGCGGGCGGCCGGAAGCTTAGCGCCGGGCAGCCGACGATCTGCACGCAGCGCTGGCAACCCACGCAGGAGATGCGGTCGACCTCCGCGGCGGCCGTCGCCAGCTCGGGGCTCGCGCCGCGCATCAGCTGGGCGCAAGGCGAGGCGAACACCACGGCGTGCACGCCGCCCTCGGCGAGCAGCTCGGAGAGCATCGCGCCGGTGCCGGCGGTGTCGAGGGGGTCGGCGAGCGCCACGCTGCCGTACCCGAGCTCACCGAGGTGGCGCCCCAGCCCGTCGAGCGCCTCGGGAGTGAGGAACCGCGCGCTCGAGGCCATGACGCACAGGATCGCGCACGCCCCCTCGCCCGCGAGCGCCCCCGCGGAGAGGGGGCCACCCGCCTCGGCGGCATCCATCTGCAGGTCCAGGGCGAAATGCGCGCAGGTGTCCGCCCCCGGGGCTTCGGCGCTTCCCGCGGGGGCATCCTGCCGGTAGCGGGGAAGGAGCCGCTCCTGCCCTCCCGGGCAGGTGGTGGCCGCGGGGTGCAGCTCGCCCACCGCGGGGCAGCCGGCCTCGCCGCAGATCACGCGCCCCCGCCCTCGTCCCATGGCGTCCTTCACCACCACGTAGGCTGCGCGGTGCGGGCAGCCGGCGCAGCAGATACCGCGCTGGGGCTTACGCATCCTCGCCCTCCACGGGCTCGCGCGAGAGCAGCTCCAACTCGAAGTTGAGCGCGCAGCCGGCCATGGGATGGTTGAAGTCGAAATACGTGTCGCCGTCGTCCTCCACGCGCAGCACGCGCGCGAGCTGCTGGTAGCCCTCGGCGTTCATGAGGTAGATCATCTCGCCCACCACCAGGTCGTCGTAGTTGGGGATCTCCACGGTGGGCATGTGGTACACCAGCTCGGGCGTGCGCTCGCCGTAGGCCTCGCTCGGCTCCAGGTGCACGCGGCGCTTCTCGCCGGGCTGCATTCGCGCCACGGCCGCCTCGAACCCGGGCACCACCTCGTGCGCGCCCTCCACGTAGCTGAGCGGGGTGCGCCCCTCGGTGGTATCGAACACGGCGCCGTCGTCGAAGCTGCCGGTATAGTGCACGGTCACCCGATTCCTCAGGCTGAACTTGGGATTCGTCACGGAAGTTCCCCCTCGTCGCTAAATTGACCCGCCAACGATACCACGCCCCGCCGGGTCCCGTTCGCTTTCGGGCCCGGCGGCACGGCGTGTCTAGAACCCGTAGCGGTGGGCGAAGTCCTCGGAGATGGCCTCGATGCCCTTTTGCGCCGCGGCCCAGTCGCCGAACTCGGGGGCGTCGGCGATGATGCCGTCGGCCTCCCACACGGCCTGGTGTGAGCGCTTCCAGGGCTCGGCGGGCGCGGGGCGAACGGGCAGGTAGGGCACCATATAGGTGGGGTTGAGCAGGAAGAACGCCCCGCCCTCGCAGCGCACCGAGAAGTCGCGCAGCGCACGGGCCGCGGCCTTCGTGCGCCCGGCCTTGTACAGCACGATGGTGCGTGCGAGCAAAAACCACGGCGAGTTCTGCAGCGGGCCCCACGGGGCGCAGGCTGCGTTCACCGTGTCCAACTCCGGGCCGCTCGCCAGCGCGAAGAGGCCCTCCTCGTCCTCCAGGCGCGCGAGCGCCAGGCAGAGCGTGCCCGCCGCCATGGTGGGGAACCCCTGCGCCCGCATGGCCTGGCGCGCGTAGCTCGCAGCCGCGCGGTAGCGGGCGCTCGCCAGGCAGAGCTCCGAGAGCGCCTCGAGCGTGTGCAGCCAGCCGACGACCTCGGGCTCGGCGACCGTGCGCTCGGCGGCCGTCGCGCCGGTGCGCGCGAGCTCGGCGTCGATCCAGTACGCCGGCGCCTCGAGGCTGAAGCCCGCCACGCCTCCGGACAGGTGGCCGCGGGCCTCGCGCTCGAGTTTGAGCAGGTCGTTGATGCAGGAGTCGAGCGGGACGTCCGCCAGCATGATGTCGGTGAGGCGGGCGTCCACGCACAGGCGGTCGGCCTCGGCGATGCGCGCGAGCTCGCCGCGGACCTCGTCGAAGAGCCTCGTCCGGGCCGTCTCGTAGGCCTCGTCGCCCAGGCCCTCCATGCGCTCGAGCTCGTCGAGCAGCCGCGCGCGCACCCCGGCGTAGGCGAGCAGCGCCTGCGCGTGGTCGTCCTCGGCATGGCGCTCGGGGTGCGCGGCGATCTCCTCGCGGGCGAGCGCGCGGGCCGCCTCGGTCAGGTCGGGGTGTCGCTCCAGGTAGCAGCGCTCCAGGTAACGGGGGATGTAGTCGCGCGGCTCCATCAGGCATCGCCTCCCGGGATACGCCCGCGGCGCGCCCCGGCCGCCTCGCGGTTCGGAAGCTCGCCCAGCGCCTCTCTCACGTACTCGTGCTCGGCGATCCACGCGGCGAACGAGGCGCACTCGGGCGCGCCGAGCCCCTCCTCCAAAAGCGGCGTAGCCTCGCTGATGGCCAAGATCAGCTCGTCCTCGCTGCCGGGCACCACGTTCACGCGGCCGAAGACCCCCTCGGGGAACTCGGTCTGGTAGTAGAGCGCCCGCGCCGCGCTCGTGCTTACTCGCAAGAGGCGCTGCAGGTAGCGCGTGGCCTCCTCGGCGTCGAACGACTTCCAGGCGCAGGAGGTGTAGGCGAGCAGCGTCCAGGGGTCGAGCGCCTTCTCGGCCAGGTGGTGCCGGCGCATCTGCGGCGAGACGGGAAGGTAGGCGCGCGCGTGCTCGCGGCGGAACCGCTTGAGCTCGTCCATGCCGTACTCGAGCTTGGCCATGGCGAGCATGGCGGTGTGTCGCGCGCCGGCCTCGTCGGCGGGGTCGTGGGCGAGCGCCTCCTCGGCAGCGCGGAGCGCCTGCCGATAGCGCCCGGATATGAGCGCGCGCGACGCCGTGGCCGCGAGCCAGCGCAGGTAGGGGCGCTGCCCCAGGTCGCGGGCGAACTCGCGCGCGTAGGGGTCCCGAGCCCGATCGGCGAGCTGGGCGGTCTCCTCCTCGATGGCGGCGCGGTTCTCGGCCAGGAAGTCCAGGAAGGCGTCGCCCGACTCCGCGTCCAGCTCTGCGAGCATGCGGCGGGCGTCCCAGTTGGAGGCATCGAGCCCCACGGCCTCCTCCAGGTACCCGATGGCCACGTCCTCCTGGCGCTGGGCCTCGGACTCGTCGGGGATGAAGGCCGCCCGGTAGTCCAAGATCTCGGCGGCCTTGGCCGTGAGGTGGAAGGAGCGGTCGCGGTCGGTATGGATGAGCTGGGCGGCGTCGGTCTGGTAGGCGACCATGCCGCGCTCGATGAAGCCGGCGTCTTCGAGGGGGAAGACGCGCTCGCGGCGCATGTTCTCGAGGATGAGGCGGAGGCAGTCCTCCTGGATGGGGTCGAATGCCATGGCGCCTCCCTTCACGTCGGTGTCGGTTCGTCTAAACGACTAGTGTACCCCTGGCCCGGCGCATCGCCCGGCGTTTCACGCAGCGCCCACCGTCGGGTCACGAGAGCGCTGGGACGTCCGCCTCGCTCGCGGCGACCTGCACCACCACGCCGTGCGGCAGGCAGACGATCTGCTCGCCCGCGGCGTCGATGGGCTCGTGCTCCACGCATACCTGGTTGGAACAGTCGGCGCGCTCCACCTCCACCTCGCCCGCGTGGATGCGCACCTCGTTGACGCCCTCGGAAGTCTTCACGGTGTAGGTGGCATCGACGTCGAGCGGGTCGGCCCGGTAGAAGCCCTCCTTGGACTGGCACACCACCACCAGACCGGCTTCGCCCCCGGCGCCCGTCCCGCCGCCGAGCAGCCAGAGGGTGCCGCCGCCCACGGCGGCCGCGGCTACGAGGACTATGAGGGCGAGGTCGCCGCGCTTCACGGTGGGCCTCCGTTTCGGACGGGGGAGGGAGGATGGAAGGGGGTCGGCGATACGCCAGGGAGGTATCGCAATAACCCTCCTAGTATAGCCCCGCGCCTTTTGCCGAATATTCTATTTTCGGTAAGCGGAAAGGCGCGTCGGTGCCCGCCCCACGGGGCTAGAATGAGCCGGAGCGCATGGGGGATATCTGCGGCATCTTCGCCTAAAACCGCATCCCGCCTGCTCGTTTGTCCTAAGTCGGGGCCATAAGGGGCCCCGTGATCGCAAGGCCCGGAGGGGCTTGGCAGCAAGGAGGCACTTATGGGACAGTTCACCAACCCGCGCGACCTGTACTTCGGCGAGGGCGCCCGTCATGAGGTGAAGAAGCTCACCGGTTCCCGCGCCATGATCGTCACCGGCGGCGGCTCCATGCGCCGCGGAGGCTTTCTGCAGGACGTCGAGGCCGACCTCAAGGAGGCCGGTTTCGAGGTCGAGATCTTCGAGGGCGTCGAGTCCGACCCCTCCGTCGAGACCGTCATGCGCGGCGCGGCTGCCATGACCGAGTTCCAGCCCGACTGGATCATCGGCATCGGCGGCGGCTCGCCCATCGACGCCGCCAAGGCCATGTGGCTGTTCTACGAGTACCCGGACGAGACCTTCGAGCAGGCCGTCGTGCCGTTCAGCTTCCCCACGCTGCGCACCAAGGCCAAGTTCTGCGCCATCGCCTCCACCTCCGGCACCGCCACCGAGGTCACCGCGTTCTCCGTCATCACCGACTACGAGAAGGGCATCAAGTACCCGCTGGCCGACTTCAACATCACGCCCGACGTGGCAATCGTTGACCCCGAGCTCACCTACACCATGCCGGCCAAGCTCTGCGCGCACACCGGCATGGACGCGCTGACCCACGCCATCGAGGCCTACGTCTCCACCGCCGCCTCCATGTTCACCGACGCCAACGCCCTGCACGCCATCCGCGAGATCGTGGAGTGGCTGCCCAAGTCCTACCACGGCGACCATGAGGCCCGCCAGCACATGCACGAGGCCCAGTGCATCGCCGGCATCGCCTTCTCATCGGGCCTGCTGGGCATCGTGCACTCCATGGCGCACAAGACCGGTGCCGCCTACGAGGGTGACCACATCATCCATGGCTGCGCCAACGCCATGTACCTGGGCAAGGTCATCCAGTTCAACGCCCACGACGAGCGCGCCAAGAGCCGCTACGCCTACATCGCCCGTGAGGTCCTGCACCTCGCCGGCGAGACCGAGGACGAGCTCGTGGCCGCGCTCGTGGCCAAGATCCGCGAGCTGAACGACGCCCTGGACATCCCGCAGGGCATCAAGAACTACGGCCAGTACGGCGTGAAGGCCGACGAGTCCATCATCGACGCCGACGAGTTCCAGGCCAAGAAGCACGACGTGGCCGCCAACGCCATCCTGGACGCCTGCACCGGTTCCAACCCGCGCCAGCCGACGCAGGAGGAGATGGAGAAGCTGCTCGACTGCGTGTACAACGACGTGGACGTGGACTTCTAGGATCGAGTGGAGCCCGGCCGCCCCGCGCGACCGTCTCGGCCCCGACCGGTGTCCCACCGGCCGGGGCCTTTTTCGTTGTCGGGCAGACGGGTGGGCGGTCGGCTCGTTTCGGTGGCGTTAACGTTCACGGATGTGCATCTCCGGGTGCTATAGTTGCGAATTATTCGATAACAGTTCTTGCGATATGCGAGCTTATGCACGTTTTGGAGGATGGTATTCATGTCGTATCGAGTCGGCGTGGTGGGGGCGGCGGGCTACGCGGGCGCGGAGCTGACGCGCCTGCTCTCGGCGCATCCCGCGTTCGAGCTGGCGCTCATCACCTCCAACGCCGACGCGGGCGCGCGCCTGGCCGATGTCTACCCGGCCTTCGCGGGGACAGAGGCCGGCGGGCTCGTCTTTTCCCGGCACGACGACCCGTCCCTCACCGAGCTGGACGCGGCTTTCCTGGCCGTGCCGCACACCGCGGCCATGGCGCAGGTGCCCGCGCTGCTCGAGGCGGGGGTGTCCGTCTTCGACCTCTCGGCCGACTACCGCCTGGAAAGCGCCGAGGTCTACGAGGCCTGGTACAAGACGCCGCACACCTCGCCCGAGCTGCTGGCCGCGCGCGCGTTCGGCCTGCCGGAGCTCTTCGCCGCCGACCTGGCCGAGCAGGCCGCCCGCCGCGCTGCGGGGGAGCCGGCCCTCGTGGCCTGCGCGGGCTGCTACCCCACGGCCACCTCGCTCGCCGCGGCGCCCGCCGTGCGCGCCGGCTGGGTGCGCGCCGACGCGCCGATCGTGGTCGACGCCATCTCCGGCGTGACGGGCGCGGGCAAGGGCGCCAACGCCCGCACGCACTTCTGCAGCGCCGACGGCAACCTGGAGGCCTACGGCGTGGGCAAGCACCGCCACACGCCCGAGATCGAGCAGATCCTGGGTGCGCCGGGCCGCGTGGTGTTCACCCCGCACCTGGCCCCGCTCACGCGCGGCCTGCTCTCCACGGTGACTCTGCAGCTCACGGCCGATGCCGCGGAGACGCTCACGGACGATGCCGTGGTGGCCGCCTATCGCGAGGCCTACGCGGGCAGCGCCTTCGTCCGCGTGCTCGACGCCGGCGCCCAGCCGCGCACCGCCTCGGTGGCGGGGAGCAACGCCGCGCAGGTGGGTTTGGCGCTCAACGACCGCGCGGGCGTGCTCGTGGCCACGGGCGCCATCGACAACCTCTGCAAGGGCGCGGCGGGCCAGGCAATACAGTGCGCCAACATCGTGTTCGGCCTGGGCGAGGACGCCGGCCTGCCCACGGCGGGCCTGCCGGTGTAGGCGCCGTTCGGGAGGCGGGTGGCGCGGGCCTGGAGGCGCCCGCGCACGTCCCCGCTGCTCGCCCGTCTCCGACCTCCGCGGTGCCGTCCGGGCGCGGCGCTATACTGTCTTGCACGCTTGATACCGAGAGCTACCGAAGGAGCCGACCTTATGGACCTCGACCAGTTCGATACCTGCCTGCGCCCCATCGACGGGGGCGGCGTGACCTCGCCCGCGGGCTTTACCGCGGCCGGCATCCACGCGGGCTTCCGCAAGAACCCCGAGCGCCTGGACATGGCCCTCGTGGCCGCCGAGGAGCCGGTTGCCGCCGCCGGCGTGCTCACCACCAACCGCTTCTGCGCGGCACCGGTGCAGGTGAGCCGCGCCAACCTGGGCGGGGCCGGGCGCGGGTGCGGCCGGGTGCGCGCCGTGGTGGTGAACTCGGGCAACGCCAACGCCGCCACGGGCGAGCCGGGCCTCGCCACCGCGCGCGAGACTTGCGAGATCGCCGCGCAGATCATGGGCTGCGAGAACGAGGAGGTCCTCGTGGCCTCCACGGGCGTGATCGGCCAGCCGCTGGGCATCGAGCTGTTCGAGACGGCCATCCCCGCCGCCATCGACGCACTCTCCACCGCGGGCGGTGCCGACGCCGCGCGCGCCATCATGACCACGGACACGCACCCCAAGGAGTGCGCCATCAGCTACGCGAGCCAGGAGCTCGCCTACGCGGGCTGCACCTTCACCGTGGGCGGCATGTGCAAGGGTTCCGGCATGATCATGCCCAACATGGCCACCATGATCTCGGTCATCACCACCGACGCCCCGGTGGAGGCCCCGGTGCTGCATCGGATCCTCAAGGACTCCGTGGACGCCACCTTCAACAAGGTCACCGTGGACTCCGACACCTCCACCAACGACACCTGCATCATGCTGGCGAGCGGCGCCGCGGGCGCGGACGTGCCGAGCATCGAGCCGGGCACCGGCGCCTACGAGGAGCTCGCCTACGTGGTGCGCCAGGTGTGCGAGACCCTCGCCCGCCAGATCGCCGCGGACGGCGAGGGCGCCTCCAAGCTCGTGACCGTGCACGTGACGGGCGCCGCCACCGATGCCGACGCCGACGCCGCCGCGCGTACCGTGGCCAACTCGCCCCTGGTCAAGACCGCCATCGCCGGGCACGACTGCAACTGGGGCCGCATCGCCGCCGCGCTCGGCCGCAGCGGCGCGGCCTTTTCCCAGGAGGACGTGGACATCGACATCATGGGTATGCCCGTGTGCCGCGCCGGCCTCACCGTGCCCTTCGACGAGGACGAGGCGCTGCGGCGCTTCGAGGCCCCCGAGATCGTGATCCGCGCCGACCTGGGCGCCGGCGACGCCGAGACCACGGTCTGGACCTGCGACTTCACGCACGACTACATCTCGATCAACGCCGACTACCGCTCGTAGGGGCGGTCCCGCGGCCCGCGGCGCGCCTTTGCCCGCGGGTCGCGTCCCTTGAGGAGGAATCGATGAAGTACGCACGCGACGCGCGCCCCGCCATGTCCAACGAGGAGACGGCCAAGCTCCTGTTCGAGGCGCTGCCCTGGATCAAGAACCTCACCGGCAAGACCGTCGTGATCAAGTACGGTGGCGCGGCGATGGTCGACCCCAAGTTGCGCGAGGACGTCATGAGCGACATCGTCCTGCTCAAGATCATCGGGGTGAACGTGGTGATCGTGCACGGCGGCGGCAAGGCCATCAACGAGGCCCTGGGCCATTACGACATCCCCGTGGAGTTCGTGGGCGGCCAGCGCGTGACGAGCCCCGAGGCCATGGATATCGTGCGCGAGGTGCTGGGCGGCCGCGTGAACCAGGAGCTCGTGGCCGCGGTGAACCAGCACGGAAACCTGGCCGTGGGCGTGTCCGGCGCGGACGCCGGCACCATCGTGGCTGAGCGGATGGACGCCGAGCACGGCCGCGTGGGCCGCATCACGCGCGTGAACAGCGCCTACCTGGAGAGCCTCATGGCCGCCGACTACATCCCCGTGGTGGCCACGGTGGCCGCGGGCGAGGACGGCGGCTTCTACAACATCAACGCCGACGTGGCGGCCGGCCACATCGCCGGGGCGGTCCACGCGCACAAGGTGATCTTCCTCACCGACGTGGACGGCCTGTACGAGGACTTCTCGGACAAGGGCTCGCTCATCTCCAACCTCACCATGGAGGAGACCCGCGCCATGCTCGACTCCGGCAGCGTTGACACCGGCATGATCCCCAAGCTCGAGAGCTGCGTGCACGCGCTGGAGGAGGGGGTGTTCCGCGCGCACATCATCAACGGCACCACGCCGCACTCGCTGCTGCTGGAGCTTTTGACCGACGCCGGCGTGGGTACCGTGATGCACGCCACCCAGGCCGGCTACGAACAGGACGCGCACCCGCACCCGCTCGGGACCTTCGCGTCGCGCCTGGCTGAGAACCTCGTGGAGGGCGTGGCCGAGGGGGCGTGAGGTCCGCCTGGCCCGTCCTTCGCGCCGCGTATCCGCCCCGCATCCCTCGCCCGCATCCGCACCCGTAACGATTGGATACCGCACATGTCACTCGGAATGCAGAAGTCCCTGGAGAGCTCCTACGTCATGCATACCTTCGGCCGCTCGGAGGTGGAGTTCACGGAGGGCCACGGCATGACGCTCGTGGGCGATGACGGCCGCGAGTACCTGGACTTCCTCTCGGGCATCGGCGTGTGCTCGCTGGGCCATGGGAACCCGGCGCTCGCGCGCGCCCTGCACGCGCAGGTCGACGAGCTCCTGCACGTGTCCAACTACTTCTACACCAAGCACCGCGGCGAGGTCGCGGCCCTGCTCTCCAAGCTGGCCGACGGCGACCTGGAATCCGCGCAGCTCTTGGCCGACGCCGTGGCCGAGGGCGACGAGGCCACGGCCGTGGCGCTCACGGTGGGGGAGGACGACGCCCGCGTGTGGAAGGCGTTCTTCGCCAACTCGGGCGCCGAGGCCAACGAGGGCTCCATGAAGCTCGCGCGCCTATACGCCCAGCGCCGCGGCAACGGCGGCAACACCATCGTGTGCCTGCGCGGGGGCTTCCACGGCCGCACGCTGGAGACCATCGCCGCCACCATGCAGGACTGGCTGCAGGACAGCTTCCGCCCGCTGCCCGGCGGCTTCGTGGCGTGCGCGCCCAACGACGTGGACGAGCTGAAGTCGATCTTCGCCCAGCTCGGCAGCGAGGTCTGCGCCGTGATGTTCGAGCCCATCCAAGGCGAGAGCGGCGTGCACCCGCTCACGCACGAGTTCCTGCGCGCCGCGCGCGAGCTCGCCGACGAGCACGGCGCCCTGCTGATCGCCGACGAGGTGCAGTCGGGCATCTTCCGTTGCGGCAAGCCCTTCGCCTGGCAGACCTTGGGCGAGGACGTGCGTCCCGACATCATGAGCCTGGCCAAGGGCATCGCGGGCGGCGTTCCCATGGGCGCGGTGCTGGCGCGCGCCGAGGTGGCCGACGTGTTCCGCCCCGGCGACCACGGCTCCACCTTCGGCGGCTCCAACCTGGCCACGGCCGCCGCGGCCGCGGTGCTCTCCGAGCTCACCCGCGGTCGCTACGACGAGCGCGCCGAGGAGGTCGGCTCCTACCTCGCCGCGCGCCTGGCGGGCCTGCCGCACGTGGTGGAGGTGCGCGGCCGCGGCCTCATGCTCGGCTGCGACCTGGACGAGGTCGTCGGCGACGCGCATGACGTGGTGGCCCGCGCGCTCGAGGCGGGCGCGGTCATCAACGCCACGGGCGCCCGCACGCTGCGTTTCCTGCCGCCGCTCATCTGCGAGCGCCAGGACGTGGATGCGCTGATCGACATCCTCGCCGCCGTGCTGTCGTAGCCGGACGAGAATCCCAACCGTATTGCCTTTCCCATTCCGAGCGGCCCGCCGGGCGAGCACGTAGGGCCGCGGGCCGCGCCGCCTGCCCGGTAACGGGAACGGCCCCGGAAGCGGAGCCGAGCCGCTTCCGGGGCCGCTGTCCTACTTGAGCTGGGAGAGCGCCTCCTGCAACACCACGCCGTCCGCGCGGCACGGCTCGGGGCCGTGCTTGCGCAGCTGGCGGGTCTCGTGGCCCTTGCCCGTCACGATCACCGCCGCGGGCCGCTCCGTCTCGCGCACGCAGGTGCGGATAGCCTCCTCGCGGTCCAGCACGACCTGCCAGGTGTGGTTGCCCTGCGCCTCGACCGCCCGTGCGATGGCGGCGCAGATGTCGGCCGGGTCCTCGGGGCCGGGATCGTCCTCGGTGATGACGATGCGGTCGGCGAACTTGCCGGCGGCCTCGCCCATGGTGTCGCGCCGGTCGACGCCCTTGCCGCCGGTGGCGCCGAAGACCACCGCCAGCTCGCGGTCAGGGTAGCTCTCGCGCAGGTCGCGCAGCATGGTCTCCAGGCTCATGCCATTGTGGGCGAAGTCCACCACGCCGACGATCGAGCCGTCCGCGCTGGGGTAGAGCTCCATGCGGCCCGGCACGCGCACGTCCTCGAAGCCGTGCACGATGGCCTCCTCGTCCACGCCGAGCGCCTCCGCGCAGCAGATGGCGCCCAGCGCGTTGGAGATGTTGAACTTGACGGGCGTGGGCACCAGGATCTCGCGGGTGAAGCGCGGGGTGCGCACCGTGGCCACGATGCCGCGGGCGGTGAGCTCCAGGCGCTCGGCGAAGACGTCGGCTGCGGGGTCCGTGAGCGAGTAGGTGATGGTGCGCTCGCAGGACGAGGCCGCGGCGAGCACGCGGTCCAGGTGCTCCATGTCGAGGTTGACCACGCCCACGCGGCACTGCGCGAACAGCTTGAGCTTGCTTTGGAAGTAGTCCTCGAAGTCGGGGTGCTCGATGGGGGAGATGTGGTCCTCGCCGATGTTGGTGAACGCACCCACGGCGAACTCCACCCCGAAGGTGCGGTCGTACTTGAGCGCCTGGCTGCTCGCCTCCATCACCACGTAGGACAGGCCGTTCTCGGCGGCGTTGGCGATCTGGGCTTGCAGCTTGAAGGACTCGGGCGTGGTGAGCTTGGAGAGGCCGTGGTCGGCACCGTCGTCGAACTCGATACTGGAGAAGATGCCGCAGCGCTTTGCGCCCTTGCGGCGGGAGGCCTCATCGAGCAGGCCTTTGAGGTAGTAGGCGCTCGTGCTCTTGCCCTTGGTGCCGGTAAAGGCGCAGACCGGGACGCGGCCGGATGGGTGGTCGTAGGAGAGGTCGGCGGCCGCGCCCAGCGCGCGGCGGATGTCCGACACGATGACGGCGGGTGCCTCCACCTGGTAGTCGACCTCGGACACGTAGGCGAGCGCACCGGCGCCGAGCGCGCCCAGGAGGTACTCGCGCTTGAAAGCGGCTCCCTTGCAGAAGAAGAGGGTGCCGGCCTGGGCGGCGCGGGAGTCGTCGGTGGCGCGGGCGATGGCCTGGGAGGTCAGTGCGGGGTCGGTAGGGGCGGAGACGAGGATGTCCTGGGCCCGGAGGGCCTCGATGTAGTCGGCCAGCGCGTGGGCGGCCTGCTTGGCGTGCGACATGGGTTCTCTCCCATCTGGGTGTGCCCGCGCGAGGGGCGTGCGGGCGGGATGCTGCCCCTAAGGATAGCGCGTGCGGCACCCGGGGACCCGTCATTCCATGCTGCCGTTTCATCATGTCGTGGTCATGTCGTGGCCGTGTCGTGGTTGGAGATGTGCTTAGCAGGCCTACCGAATCGAGCCCCAAATCGGCTTGTTCCTGGACGATTTGCCAAGCACATCGCAGGGGGATGGTGAATCTGCTGAGCACGTTGGGGCGGAGCCGGAAGACCCCGCTGCTCAGGGCGTGCCGCGAGTTCATTGAGATAAAAAGGACGTTTCCACTCGATAGGGGTGCAGAAAAGTCTCAATGAATGAAACGCGCCCCCATGGCGATTGTTGATTGAGACGAAAATGCACCTATGTTGGGTAGGAACGTCCTTTTCGTCTCAATGAACCTGGGGAGCTGGGTCTACATAGAAAGCGAGGGGAAACGCGCCCCTCGCCAAGCATTCAAACCAGGTGGGCGATGAGGGATTCCCCGGGCGGCTCCCCGCCCGGGCTCGCTGCGGGGCCTAACGGCCCCTTGCGCGCTACGCTGGAAAACGCTCCGCGTTTCCCCAGCTCCGCGCCCTCGCGGGTTCGAATCGGTGCATGGGTAACGAAAAAGCGAGGGGAAACGCCCCCTCGCCAAGCATTCAAACCAGGTGGGCGATGAGGGATTCGAACCCCCAGCCTTGTGCGTGTAAAGCACCTGCGCTAACCGTTGCGCCAATCGCCCATGTGGGCTCACAGTATAGCCGAAAGTTGCCGAAAGGCGAGCCCGTGGCTTCGTCCTATTATAGATGCGCATCGCCGTGCCCCGGCCCCGCACCCTGCGCCCACGTGCGCTGCGACGGGCCCCGCGCGGCATCGACGCCTCGCGCCCGATCGGGCGCGCCGCAGACAAGGAGGTCACATGTCCCACGCCGTGCTGCCCGAGGTCGCCACGGAGGAGCTCCGCGAGAAGCTCGCCAACATCCGCTACGTCTTCGCCGATATGGACGGCACCATGCTCGCCCCGGGCTCCTGCGCCCTGGCCGACGCCGACGGCAATCCCAGCTTCGAGCTGGCGGCCAGCCTGGTGGAGCTCAAGCGCGCCGGTATCGAGGTCATCCCGTGCTCGGGCCGCAACCGCTCCATGCTGCACGAGGACGCCCGCGCGCTGGGCTTTTCCGCCTACATCGCCGAGATGGGCGGCATCCTCATGCTGGACAACAAGACCGATACCTGGGAGTACTTCACCGCCGACATGGCCTACGACCCCGCCTGCGGCCTCACCCCGCACCAGGTGATCGAGGCGACGGGCGTGCTCGACGAGTTCGTGGGGCGCCGCCCGGGCATGCTCGAGTACCACAACGACATGGCCAACGGCTACAAATACCGCGAGGTCACTGTGGGCATGCGCGGCGAGGTGCCCGACGACGAGGCCCGAGCCCTGCTCGCCGCGAGCGGCCACAAGCTGGAGTGGAGCGACAACGGCTTCCTCAACTACATCTCCGCGCCCACCACGCTCAGGCTGCCCGAGGGCGTGCGCGGTCGCGCCTTCAACATCCAGCCGGCGGGTCTCAACAAGGGCCGTGCCATCGAGCGCTTCTGCGAGCTGCGCGGCATCGACCGCGCGCAGACCATTTCCTTGGGCGACTCCGTCTCGGACTACTCCATGGCGAGTGCCACCGAGCTGTTCTGCCTGGTGGAGAACGGTCTCAAGAACCCGGGGGCCGAGGAGTTCCTGGCGGGACAGACCAACGCGTACGTGACGCGCGGGCGCATCGTGGCGGGCTTCGTCTCCGCCATGCGCACCCTGCTGGAGGCGCACGGGGCGTAAGGGCGCGCGGTGCCGGCGGGCGAGGACGGGACGCAAGCGGGCGGGAACGAGGCTCCGGCGGCGGGGTCGCCGCCGCGCCGGGTCGTTCCGGCGCGCGCCCCGCATCGCGAGCATACGGACGAAAGGACGGATCATGGGTGATTCACGACCGATCGGCGTGTTCGACAGCGGCCTGGGCGGCCTCACGGTGGCGCGCTGCATCGCCACGGGGCTGCCGGGCGAGTCCATCGTCTACTTCGGCGATACCAAGCGCTGCCCCTACGGAACGCGCACGGAGGGCGAGGTGCGCTCCTTCGCTCTGCAAGTGGCTCGCTGGCTTGAGGAGTACGACGTCAAGATCATCGTGATCGCGTGCAACACCGCCACGGCGGCTGCCCTGCGCACGCTGCAGCAGATGCTGCCCGTGCCGGTGATCGGCGTGATCGAGCCGGGCGCGCGGGCCGCCATCAACTCCACGCGCACGCGGCGGGTGGGCGTGCTCGCCACGAGCCTCACCGTGCGCAACGGCGCCTACACGCGCGCCATCCAGAACCGCGACGCCGGCGTGGACGTGTACAGCTGCCCGGCGTCGAGCTTCGTGGAGCTGGTGGAGCGCGAGCTGGCAACCGGCGCGCACCTGCAGGAGCGCTGGCTGGAGAACGGCGACGTGTTCGACACGCCCCAGATCCGCGCGCACGTGGCGGCCACCATCGAGCCGCTGCGCCTGGGCGACGTGGACACCGTGGTCCTGGGCTGCACGCACTTCCCGCTGCTCGTGGGGCCCATCCGGGCGGCGCTGGGCGAGGGGGTGCGCGTGGTGAGCTCCGCCGAGGAGACCACCCGCGAGCTCCAGGACATCTTGGCGCGCCGCGAGCAGCTGGCGCCCGAGGGCACCGCGCCCCGGCACCGCTTCGCCACCACCTCGGACAACATCGCGGAGTTCGCGGCGGCGGGCAGCTTCGTCTTCGGCCAGCCGCTCAAGAGCATCGAGCACGTGGGGGTCGAGGAGTTGGAGCGGCTCTCCTAGCCGCGAGGGTCGCGGCCCAGGCCCCGGCCCCGCCGCTCCGCTGCCCGCGGCATCCCGTGCAGCTGCCCGCCCGCGGCCCCTCCTCCTATCCCGCACCCCTCCCCATCCCCAACCCGGAACAGGAAGGACACCATGGAACTGATCGAGATCAACCGCCCCTCCGGGCGCGCCGCCGACGAGATGCGCAAGGTCGACCTCACACGCGCCGTCATGAAGAACGCCTTGGGCTCCTGCCTGGTGGAGTTCGGCGACACACGAGTGCTGTGCGCCGCCACCATCGAGGAGGGCGTGCCGGGTTGGCGCAAGGCCAGCCGCGCCGGCTGGGTCACCGCCGAGTACGCTATGTTGCCGGCCTCCACGGGCAAGCGCACGCGTCGCGAGACGGGCCAGCGCAAGGGCCGCTCCATGGAGATCGAGCGCCTCATCGGCCGCAGCCTGCGCACCGTGGTGAACATGCGCGCGCTGGGCGAATGCACCGTCACCGTCGACTGCGACGTGCTCCAGGCCGACGGCGGCACCCGCACCGCGAGCATCACCGGCGCGTGGGTGGCCCTTCACGACGCCCTCATGGCGTGGGTCGAGGCCGGCAAGATCGCCCGCCTGCCGCTCACCGGCCAGGTGGCCGCCGTGTCCATGGGCGTGGTCGACGGCGCCGAGCTGCTCGACCTTGACTACGCCGAGGACTCCAACGCCGAGATCGACATGAACCTCGTGGCCACCGACACCGGGGAGATCGTGGAGCTCCAGGGCACGGGCGAGCGCATCCCCTTCGATCGCGCACGCCTGAACCGCCTGCTCGACCTGGGCGACGCCGGTATCACCCAGCTCATCGCCCTGCAAAACGAGGTCACGAACTTCCGGGACGAGGACTAGGGGGAGACCATGCTCGACAAGATCGACATCGCCGAGCTCGATCCGGCGCGCACCGTGGTGGTGGCCACGGGCAACGCGCACAAGCTCACCGAGATCGAGGCCATCCTTTCCCTCGCCCTTCCGGGCACGCGCTTCGTGGCGCTGGGCCAGCTGGGCGAGTTCCCCGACCCGGAGGAGACGGGCACCACGTTCGTGGAGAACGCCCTCATCAAGGCCCGCGCGGCCGTGGCCGAGACGGGCCTTGCCGCCGTGGCGGACGACTCGGGCCTGGTGGTGGACGCCCTGGGCGGCGAGCCGGGCGTGTACTCAGCGCGCTACGCCGGCCTGCACGGCGACGACGCCGCCAACAACGCCAAGCTGCTGGCCAACATGGCCGAGGTGCCCGACGTCGAGCGCACCGCCCGCTTCATGAGCGTGGTGGCGCTGGTGCGCGCGGACGGCTCCGTGCTCACGGGCACCGGCGCCTGCGAGGGCGCGGTGGGCCGCGAGGGCCGCGGCGAGCACGGCTTCGGCTACGACCCGCTCTTCCTGCCCGCGGATACCCCGGGCAAGACCATGGCCGAGCTCGCGCCGGAGGAGAAGAACGCCATCAGCCACCGCTACCACGCGCTCATGGACCTGGCCTCGCAGCTGGGCGGCGCGGCGTGAGGGCCGTCGTCCAGCGGGTGAGCGAGGCGAGCGTCTCCATCGGGGGCGAGGTGGTGGGCCGCATCGGCCGCGGCTACCTCGTCCTGCTGGGCGTGGGCGCCGCCGACACGCGCGCCGAGGCGGAGAGGCTCTGGGGCAAGCTCGGCGGCCTGCGCATCAACGACGACGCCGCCGGCAAGACCAACCTCGCCCTCGCCGACGTCGAGGGCGAGGTGCTCGTGGTGTCCCAGTTCACGCTCTACGCCGACTGCCGCCGCGGCCGCCGTCCCAGCTTCACGGCCGCCGGCGCGCCCGGCCCCGCCAACGAGCTCTACGAGTACTTCGTGTCGCTCGCGCGCGCCGACGTGCCGCACGTGGCCACGGGCCGCTTCGGAGCGGACATGCAGGTGGCGCTCGTGAACGACGGCCCCTTCACCATCATCTTGGATACCGACGACCTATAGTGCGCTCCGTGCTATACTTTCATACCGTATGTGTCTAATGTGGGCGGATTATGCCCTGACGGAGGCGTAAGTATGGAAGAGCAGGAAGTCAACCACGTCGAGGATATCCACGCCAAGCTCGCGGGCATGGTGGGCGACCGCGTGCGCGTCAAGGCCAACATGGGCCGCACCCGCGTGGTGGAGCGCATGGGCGTCATCAAGACCGTGCACCCCTCGGTGTTCATCGTGGAGGTGGACGAGCGCCGCGGCCGCAAGTCGCGCCAGTCCTACCAGTACGTGGACGTTCTGACCGGCACCGTCGAGCTGTTCGACCCCGAGTCCGGCGAGCACCTGTTCGTTCCCCTGGGTAACCAGCTCGAGGAGCACTAGGCCATGCCCGGCAAGTTCATCCTCATCACGGCGCCCGCCAAGATCAACCTGTATCTGGGCGTGTACCCCGAGCATGACGAGGAGGGCTACCACCGCGTCGACTCGGTGATGACCACCATCGACCTGGCCGATACCGTGGCGATCGCCCCGGCGGAGCGGCTCTCGGTGCACACGGTGCCCGAGGCCGACTTCCCGCAAGAGAGCAACACCGCCTACAAGGCCGCGGTGGCGATGGGGAAGGCCTTCGGCCGCGAGCCGAACTTCTCCATCCTGATCGACAAGCACATCCCCATCCGCGCGGGGCTGGGCGGTCCCTCCACGGACGCCGCCGCCGCCATCATGGGTATCTGCAAGTACTGGGAGATAGATCCGGCCGACGAGCGGATCGACGCGATCGCCCGCTCGATCGGGGCCGACGTGCCGTTCTTCCTGTACGGGCCTCCAGCCTACCTCTCCGGTCGCGGCGACGTGATGGAGGAGATGTTCCGCCCGCTCACCGGTACCCCCGTGGCGCTGGTGAAGCCGCTGACCGCCGGATCGGGCGTGACCGCCGCCGAGGCCTACCGTGTGTTCGACGAGGAGCCGACCGAGCCGGCGCCGCTCGAGCCCATGCTCGAGGCCCTGCGCGCGCACGACGAGGAGCGCGTGTTCTCGCTGGTGTCCAACAACCTGGGCACCGCCTCGTGCAAGATCTCCCCCGAGATCGCCGAGGTGCTCGCCTGGCTGCGCGAGCAGGAGGACGTGCGCGTGGCAGACGTGTGCGGCTCGGGCTCCACGGCCTTCGCGGTGTGCCGCACGCAGATGGCCGCCGAGCGGATCGTCCTCAGTGCCCTCGACGAGCGGAATTGGTGGGCTCAGGTGGCGCGCATGGAAAAATCTGGACCGTTTGTCGCTGTGGGCTAGCATTCCGGATTTCATTCTGATATTATGAGCGAGCTAACGGGTTGTGGCTCAGTTTGGTAGAGCACTGCGTTCGGGACGCAGGGGTCGCTGGTTCAAATCCAGTCAACCCGACCATCGCATTGAAGAGGGTCGCCTTCGGGCGGCCCTTTTTCGTGTGGGGAAGGGTCCGGACATGCGTGGCCTTCGCAACGTACGGATATGTCCCCTCAGCTGGTGAGAAGACGGATACGTACAGCGCGGCCTCGCGAGAAGACAGAAATGTACATTCTGAGCCCATATTTTGTACGTATCTGTCTTCTCAGTCGGCAAGCGGTTGGGTTTGGAAGGTCGCGGCATCCGTGTTCCGCCCGGCGCCTCGCCCCGACCTTCCCGACGTGCCGCTTACCGAATCTTTACCGGGGCAAAGCGCCTTGCCGTGTAGAATTTTCCGAATGTTGTGAGTGCTTCGTGTGCGCGGTATACTCGAGTCTGCTGTATAGCGCGAAGCCTGATTCTCCGCGCTGCGGAGATCGTTGAGAGGAAAGCGTATGTTCCCTAAGGGTATTGAGTGGGTCGTCATCCTGATCGTCGCCCTGTTGATCTTCGGGCCCAAGAACCTGCCGAAGCTCGGCAAGTCCCTCGGTTCCACCGTCAAGAACATCCGCGAGGGCATGAACGGCGAGGACGAGTCCACCACCGAGGCTCCCGTCGAGGACGAGGACGACGCCGAGATCCACGAGCTCGAGGCCAAGCTGGCCGCCGCCAAGGCCAAGAAGGCCGAGGACGAGGACGCCGCCTAATCGCGCCCAATCTGGGGCAACCGGACCGTTTCGATTCTACCCGAGGAGTTATCCTGCATGGATGCTAGCGACATCGTACTGACAGCCGAGGGCCGCAAGAAGCTCGCCGAGGAGCTCGCGTGGCGCGAGGGCGAGAAGCAGGCCGAGATCATCGAGCACCTCAAGGAGGCCCGCGCCTTCGGCGACCTCTCCGAGAACGCCGAGTACGACGCCGCCAAGGAGGAGGAGGCCAAGAACGCCTCCCGCATCGCCGAGATCCGCGCCATCCTGGCCAACGCCAAGGACGCCAGCGATGCCGACGCGCTCATCGTCTCCATCGGCTGCACCGTGGGCCTGGTCGACGGCGACGGCGTCGCCAGCGAGGTGACCATCGTGGGTACCACCGAGACCAACTCCCTGGAGCACAAGATCTCCAACGAGTCCCCCGTGGGCCGCGCCATCATCGGTCACGGCGAGGGCGAGACCGTGGAGTTCATCACCCCGGCTGGCAAGCGCCGCACCTACACCATCACCAAGATCACGCGTTAGGCCACAGGGTCACGCGTCTTGCCTGCTCCCTGGGACCTTGCGGCCTCGGGGAGCATTTTTGTTATCGAGCCCATGTTGTGCGAAAAGGAGCCTCCCATGGCAGAGAACACCGCGACCGGCACCGAGCAGGCCCCGGTCTCCACGCTGAACGACGAGCGCGCGCGCCGCCTCGCCACCCGCGCCGAGCTGTACGCGGCCGGCCGCAACCCCTACCCCGAGCACTCCGAGGTGGCCGACTACGTGGCCGACATCGAGGCCAAGCATGCCGACCTCGAGGACGGCGCGGTGACCGAGGACGTCGTGAAGATCGGCGGCCGCGTGGTGGCCAAGCGCGGCCAGGGCAAGATCATGTTCGTGGTGCTGCGCGATCCCACGGCCGACATCCAGCTCTTCTGCCGCATCAACGATATGTCCGAGGCCGACTGGGAGACCTTGCGCGGCCTGGACCTGGGCGACATCGTGGGCGTGACGGGCACCGTGCTGCGCACCAAGCGCGGCCAGCTCTCCGTGGCCCCCTCCGCGCTTAGCCTGCTCTCCAAGGCCGTGCGCCCGCTGCCCGAGAAGTTCCACGGCCTCTCCGACAAGGAGACCCGCTACCGCCAGCGCTACGTAGACCTGATCGTCAACGCCGACGTGCGCGAGACCTTCGCCAAGCGCTCCGCCATCATCTCCGAGTTCCGCCGCTATATGGAGGCTGACGGCTTCATGGAGGTGGAGACCCCGATCCTGCAGACCATCCAGGGCGGCGCCACCGCCAAGCCGTTCATCACGCACTTCAACGCACTGAACCAGGAGAACTACCTGCGTATCGCCACCGAGCTGCACTTGAAGCGCCTGCTGGTGGGCGGCTACGAGCGCGTGTTCGAGATCGGCCGCATCTTCCGCAACGAGGGCATGGACCAGACCCACAACCCCGAGTTCACCACTATGGAGGCCTACCGCGCCTACTCCGACCTGGAGGGCATGAAGGAGCTCGCCGAGGGCGTGATCAAGGCCGCCAACGCGCGCGTGAACAGCTCCGAGCAGATCGAGTACCAGGGTCAGGTCATCGACCTGTCCGGCACCTGGCCCTCCATCCCCATGACCCAGATCGTGTCCAACGTGGTGGGCGAGGATGTGGACCTCGACACCCCGGTGGAGCGCCTGGCCGAGCTCGCCGTCAAGCACGGGATCGAGGTCAAGCCGGAGTGGACCGCGGGCAAGCTCATCGCCGAGCTGTACGACGAGATCGGTGAGGACTCCATCGTCAACCCCACCTTCGTGTGCGACTATCCCATCGAGGTGAGCCCGCTCGCCAAGCGCAACGAGGCCGACCCGCGCCTTACGCACCGCTTTGAGCTGGTGATCGCCGGGCATGAGTACGCCAACGCGTTTTCCGAGCTGAACGACCCCGTTGACCAGGCCGAGCGCTTTGCCCGCCAGATGGAGGAGAAGGCCGGCGGCGACGACGAGGCCATGGAGTACGACGAGGACTACGTGCGCGCGCTGGAGTACGGCATGCCCCCCGCGGGCGGCATCGGCATCGGCATCGACCGCGTGGTCATGCTGCTGACCAACTCCGCGAGCATCCGCGACGTGCTTCTGTTCCCGCACATGAAGCCCGAGCGCGGCGCCAAGAACGGTGCCGCCACCGCGCGTGCCGCCGAGGGCGCCGCGTGCGCGAGCTCCGGCGCCGAGGCGGTGGCCTCGCCGTTCGTGACGCCGGCCGCTCCCGAAGCGGTCGATCCCTCCAAGATCCGTATCGAGCCGCTGTTCGAGGACTTCGTGGACTTCGAGACCTTCAGCAAGAGCGACTTCCGCGCCGTGAAGGTCAAGGACTGCGTGGCGGTGCCCAAGTCCAAGAAGCTGTTGCAGTTCACGCTGGACGACGGCTCGGGCGAGGACCGCACCATCCTGTCCGGTATCCACGCCTACTACGAGCCGGAGGACCTGGTGGGCAAGACGCTCGTGGCCATCACCAACCTGCCGCCGCGCAAGATGATGGGCATCCCGAGCTGCGGCATGATCATCTCCGCCGTGACCGGCTACGACGAGGACGGCGAGACCTTGAACGTGCTGATCGTGGACGACCGGATCCCCGCCGGCGCTAAGCTGTACTAAGGGCGAGCACGGTAACCGTCTGCTTGAAAGGCCGCTCCACCTGGGGCGGCCTTTTTCTATGGGAGTGGACACTTGCCCGGGGCAAACGTCCACAAGCGGGAGGCGAGGGGGAGGATCTGGACGCGTGCCTCGCCGTACGGCTCGAAAATGTGGCATGCTGGGAAGGCGAGGCGACCCGTGGGGCCGCATGGAAGCGTCGGGAAGGGGAGCGCGCATGGATATTCGTATCGAGGTCGGGAACTTCGAGGACGCGGCGGTGGTTCGCCGGGCGGTCTTTATGGACGAGCAGGGCTACGAGGACGAGTTCGAGCCGTTGGACGACGACCCGCGCTGCCTGCACGTGACGCTCTACGCTGATGGCGAGCTCGCGGCCTGCGGGCGGACCTTTCCCGAGGCGCTGGAGCACGAGCTCACGCCCAATAAGCCGCAGTCGCCTGCCTGCGCGCTCGATAGCCTGGCGCGCCTGGGGGAGATCTATATCATGGGGCGCGTGGCGGTTTTGCCGGCGTTTCGGCGCCGAGGCTTGGCGACGCGCGTGATCGAGGCCTGCGACGCTGCGGCGCGCGAGCACGGCGCCAAGCTCATGAAGCTCCATGCCCAGAAATACGTGCAGGGGCTGTACGGCGCCTGCGGGTATGAGGACATCTCCCCGGTCGATTACGAGGACGAGGGCCAGCCGCACCTGTGGATGGCGAAGGCCCTCGTTTGCCCACGTCCGCTCTAGCCTTTGTGGGAGCTTGTCCACGTGGGCATGGCGGGCGTCGCGGCCCTGGTGACATGGCTGCTCCTGCCGCGGATGCCCGCGCGCAGAGCGTGGCGCTCGTGGTGCACGGCCTGCTCTTAGACGCGCTGTTCGCGGTTTTGCCGTTTATGATGGCGGGCATCCTTTCGTTCAGGGGCTTCATGGTGTTGATGCTGGGGATATGCCTGATCATTGTCTCTGGTTGCATAGGGATGGCCGTTCGCTACGGTCCCAACGGTCGCCGCGCGGCGGAGCGGCTGGTGTGCAAGAAGGTCGTGTTTGAGGGCATGGACGACGACGCGCTCTGGAAGTGGGGCGGCCTGTATTGGAATCCGGACGATCCCGCCGTTTGGGCGTCCAAGCGCCGTGGAATCGACTGGACCATCAACGCCGCGCACCCTCGGGTGTGGGCGAAGTTCCTCGGCCTCATGGCGGTGTTGCTCGCGGGCGCCTTCGCGGTTGCGTTCCTTGCCTAGTGTGGACATTTGCCCCGGGAGTTTGTCCACATGGGGAGTTTGTCCACCACCGGCGGCGTGTGCCGGGCTCTTCTCATGCCAGCAGCTCGGTGGGGCTCAGGTTCTTGCTCGCGAAAACGATGCGACTGAGCTCCTCGGGTGATTCCTGACAGCCGCGTCGCAGCCACAGCCAGATCACGCCGGTGGTACTGGAGAGCAGTATCTCGCGGCCGTAGACCTCGGGCAGGCCGTGGTAGGAGAGCGTGAGCTCGGGATAGCGGGCTACCTGACCCTCGATCATCTGCGCAAGGATGCCTTTGAACCGATCTTGCAGCACGGTATTGCGCCCGCGGTCGGTGAGGGCATCGATGAGCTCGCGGTTTAGCCGCACGTAGCGCAGAGCGTCTAGCACATTCTGCCGCGAGAAGAGCTCGTCGGGCCCGGGCACATCGTGCGCGGGGTTGAGCAGAAGCGTCGAGAGTTCGGCGATGATGGCGTCGGTCTCTTTCTCCACCAGGTCGAACTTGTCGGTGTAGTGGGCGTAGAAGGTCCCGCGGTTGATGCCGGCCTCGCGCGTGATATCGCTCACGGTGAGGTTGTCGAACCCCTTTTGTAGCAGGAGTTTGGAAAGGGCGACGCGGATCTTCTCGCCGGTCTTTGTTTTGCGGTGCTGAACCATGGTGTCTCACCTGCGCCTTTATCCTTAAATCAACAGAGTGTCGGATTTTGATTATTGCGCGCTCTTCAATCATAATTCTAGACTGCCTCTCGTAATAAAGCAACACGTTGTCTATTCAAGAGGAGGCACGCATGAGTTACATCGAGGTCGACCACGCCTACAAGCGCTACAGGACGGGTGACACCGTCATAGAGGCAAACCGTGACGTGAGCTTTGCCGTCGAGAAGGGCGAGCTCGCCATCATCCTGGGGACGTCGGGCGCGGGCAAGTCAACCATGCTGAACATCCTGGGTGGTATGGACACGGCCGATGAGGGGCGTGTCTGCATCGACGGCAGAAACGTCGTGGGCGCCTCGGCTCGCGAGCTGACCAAGTACCGTCGCGAGGACGTGGGGTTTGTCTTCCAGTTCTATAACTTGGTGCAAAACCTTACCGCCAAGGAGAACGTGGAGCTGGCAAGCGAGATCGTGGCCCACGCGGCCGATCCGGTAAAAACCCTGGAGATGGTCGGTCTCGCCGCCCGTGTGAACAACTTTCCCGCGCAGCTTAGCGGTGGCGAGCAGCAGCGCGTGGCGATTGCGCGCGCCGTGGCCAAGAACCCCAAGATCTTGCTCTGCGACGAGCCCACGGGCGCCCTTGACTACAACACGGGCAAGCAGGTGCTCCAGATCCTGCAGGACATGAGCCGCGCGCACGGTGTCACGGTGGTCATCGTGACCCACAACTCTGCCATTGCGCCCATCGCCGACCGCGTGATCCGCATGCATGACGGTACGGTGACGAGCGTCACGCAGAACGCCGCGCCCCAGGCCATCGCCGACATCGAGTGGTAAGGGCGTATCATGGCGAGAAAACCCAAGCTCTGGAAAGATATTCGGCTCACCTTCAGGCATTCGCGCGGGCGCTTCGTCTCGCTGGTGGGCCTGCTCGCCCTGGGCGCGTTTGCCCTGGTGGGCTTTAAGGTGGCAGGCCCCGACATGCGCGCCACGGCCGAGCACTACCTGGCGGGTTACCACATGGCCGACCTCCAGGTCATCGGCAGCATGGGCATCGACGCCGACGACGAGGCGCAGATCGGGCAAGCGGCGGGTCTTGCGGACGTGGAGTACGGCTACCTCAAGGACGTGACCGTGGCGGACACCCACGACGCCGTGCGTGTGTGGTCGGTGCCGGAGCGCCTGAGCGAGTTCGAGTTGGTCGAGGGGCGCCTTCCCGAGGCGGAAGACGAGGTGGCCCTGGACCGCGATCTGGCTCAAAGCCATCCCGTGGGTTCGAAAATCGAGTTCAACGAGAAGGCCGCTGCGGACGGATCGACCACGCTGACCATGCATTCGTTCACGGTTGTGGGCGTGGTCAACTCCATGGAGATCATAAGCGAAGTCAATCGTGGCCAGACGCAGGCGGGCACGGGCGACCTCGCGGGTTACGCCGTGGCGGCGCCAGAGGTCTTTGATGTGGACTACCACATGGTGGCTCGCCTTAGTTTTGAGGACACGCAGGGCCTGGACCCCTTTGGGGACGACTACCTTGCCCGCGTGGCCCAGCATAAGGACGAGCTGGAGGAGCTGCTCGCCGGCCAGCCGGCCAACCGCCTGGCGACGATAAGGGCCCAGTACCAGGAGTCCATCGACGAGGGCCAGGCCAAGGTGGACGACGCCCGCGCAGAGCTTGCGGACGCCCGCGCCACGCTCGATGATGCGGCAACGCAGATCGCTGACGCCCATGCCAAGATCGCGGACTCCGAAGGCGAGCTCGACGACGCGTCCGCCCAGCTTGCCGATGGCCGCACCCAGCTTGACGCCTCGGCCGACCAGCTGGCAGATGCCCGTGATGTGCTGGACTCGTCGTCTGCCCAGCTTGCGACGGCTCGGGCACAGCTTGAGTCTGCGGCCGCACAGCTCGCAGACGGCCGCACCCAGCTTGCGGAGAAGGAGGCCGCCTACCAGGCAGGCGTGGAGCAGCTGGAGGCCCGGCGCGCCCAGGCCGAGCAGCAGGCGGCCGACGCCACGGCTGAGTTGGACGCTCGGCAGGCGCAGCTCGACGCCCTGACTGCGGCGGGCCAGCCGGTGCCCGAGGGCGCGCAGGAGGCTATCGATGCCGCCCGCGCCGAGCTCGCGAAGAAGACGGAGGCCGCACAGGAGCAGCTCTCCGCAGCCCAGGCCCAGCTCGATGATGTCGCGGCCCAGATCCAGGCCGCGCATGCCACGCTGGACGCGCGCCAGTCCGAGTACGACGAGGGCCGCGCCGCGTTCGAGGCGGGCTCGAACGAGTACAGCCAGGGGCTTGCCACCTATGAAGCGGGGCTCGCGGCTTGGCAGGAGGCGGCCGACACGCTTGCCGCCAAGACGGGGGAGTATAACGAGGCCGCGGAGCTTATCGCCAGCGCGAAGGAGGAGCTCGCCGCCAAGGAGCGGGAGTACGACGAGGGCCTCGCCGACTACGAGGAGGCCCTGCCCGACGCCGAGACCCAGATAGCCGACGGCGAGGCCGACCTGGCAGACGCCCGCGCCACGCTGGCCGAGCTCGAGGAGCCCACCTACAGCGTCTACAACCGCCGCGAGGCGCCGGGCTCGGAGGGCTACGTGACCTACGACTCCGTCTCCGAGATCGTGGACTCGCTGGCGAACATCTTCCCGTACTTTCTGTACCTGGTGGCGGCGCTCGTGGCCTCAACGACCATGACGCGCATGGTGGACGAGGAGCGGATCGGCGCCGGCACGCTCAAGGCCCTGGGTTACGATGACGCCGACGTGATCAAGAAGTTCGTGGTCTACGGAGCCAGCGCGGCCGTGCTGGGGACGCTCATCGGCGTGGTACTGGGTCACACCCTCCTGCCCTACATCGTGTACAGCGCCTATGCCGCGCGCTTCACGCTTCCGCCCATCGAGCTCCATGTCAATGCGGCTGTGTCGCTTGCGTGCCTGGCGCTCGCGCTTGCGGTGACGGTGGGCCCGGCCTGGGCGGTAGCCCGTCGCGAGCTTGCCGAGAAGCCCGCGCAGCTCCTGCTGCCCAAGCCTCCCGCCGCCGGCTCCAAGATCTTGCTCGAGCGCATGCCGTTTGTGTGGCGCCGCCTCAGCTTCATGCGCAAGGTCACGGCGCGCAACCTCTTCCGCTACAAGGCCCGTGCCGCCATGACGGTGGTGGGCGTGGCGGGCGCCGTGTGCCTCATGTTCACGGGCTTTGCCGTGCGCCACTCGGTGAGCGGTATCGCGAGCGAGCAGTTTGGCAGCATCATCGGCTACGACCTCATCGTGGCCGAGAACGCCCACGTGAGCGCCGAGGAGCAGGACGCCATCGACGACCTCTTGGCCTCGTCCGACGTGAGCGCACACGCCGCGGTGACCTACGAGGCGCTGACCAAGGTGGCGGGCAGCAAGGCCGACGCGCAGGAGATCGCGCTTCTCGCCCCGGCAGACGCTACGGGCTGGCAGGACTACCTGGACCTGCGCGACCGTGCGACCGGCGAGACGATCGACCTGCCCGCGCACGGTGCGGTGATCTCCGAGCGGCTGGCGGACCTTGCCGGCGTGCGCGTAGGCGACACGATGAGCTTCAAGGACGCCGACGGCGTGGAGCGAAGCGTTGAGGTGGCGGGCGTGTGCGAGATGTACATGAACCACTTCATGTTCATGAGCACCGACGCCTACGAGGAGGTCTTTGGAAAGAAGGCCGAGGTCAACGCCTACGTGGCAACGCTTGCCAACGACAGCCTAGAGCACACGCAGGAGGTGGCGGCGCAGTTCATGGACCTCGCGGGCGTGATGGGCGTGGTGCAGTCGACCACGCTCGTGAACATGGTCAGCGTCATCGTGGGCTCGCTCAACAAGGTGATGGGCATCTTGATCGGACTGGCTACCATGCTTGCGATCGTGATCGTGTACAACCTGGTGACCATCAACGTGTCCGAGCGCATCCGCGAGCTCTCCACGGTCAAGGTGCTGGGCTTTTTCGACGGCGAGGTCTCGATGTACATCTACCGCGAGACGATTCTGCTCTCCGCGTTAGCGGTGCCGGTGGGCTGGGGCCTGGGCCGCTTGCTGCAACTCTACATCATCAGGGCTGTGCCGCCCGAGACGGTGATGTTCAACCCCGCGCCCGGCGCTCTGGCATTTGTGGTGTCCGCCGCGGTGGTCGCGGTTGTGGTTGCCGGAATGTACCTGGTGGTCAAGCGGCGTCTGCGCAAGGTGGACATGCTGGAGGCCTTGAAGAGCGTGGACTAAGGCCGTTGGGGACGCATGTCTCTGTGGACGCTTGGTTCGGGAGGTTGTCACATTGGAGGGTGACAACCTCCCGAGGAGGAAATCGCGTCGTGGTTGCCTAGATGCTGGTGAGCGAGGCGCGATAGCCGCGTAGGGCTGCCTCGTCGCGGTCGGTGAAGTTTCGGAGCGGCCCCTCGAGCCAGCCGATGACCTCCTCGCGCTTGCGCGGAAGCTCGGCATTGAACGACAGGGCGCTTGCCGCGGTCTGCCCGAAGAGCATGATGGGGTTCTTGAGGGCGCGCACCATGGCGAGCGTTTCCTCGATGCGCTCGCGCTCGGTCGACTCCACGAAGCGGCCCTCGGCCACGTCCTGCGCGAGTTCGGTGCCGAACAGGACGGCGACCGAGGTCATGTACATGTGCTCGGGGTGCAGCTGGTTGAGGACGGCCGCGGTGTTGGCCACGTTGCGGGCGGAGCCGCCGTCGCCGGCAAGTCCGCCCAGGTAGATGGCCGTCCAGCGGATGCCAGCCTCCTCGAGCTTGGAGCACTGGCGCACGATGTCGGCGGACAGGTAGCCCTTGTCCATGCTCGTGAGCATCGCGTCGTCGCCGCTCTCGATGCCCACGGTGATGCCGTCGTAGCCCAGCTCGTGCAGGAGGCGCAGGTCCTCGACGCTCTTGCGCTCGAGGCTGTTGACGCGGGCGTAGGTGCCGATGCTTGCCTGCGGCAGATAGCTCCTGATGAGGCGGGCGAGGTTGCCGAGACGCTCCACGCGCATGGCCAGCGGGCGTGGTACTGGCGTTGACCTTCGTGATGGCATGTGCCCTGTTGTCCTATGTTGTGGGAACGGCGCGCCGGTTCTCGTAGGCTCTCGCTGGGCGATGGCCTTCCGGCCGGGACGTGTGCTCGAGATGCTCTGTGCCCGGAGATGTTGTCGTCTACTGATGCCATATGGAGAGGGCCGGGGCCCGCTGCGCTGTCCGCGGCGTGCCCCGGCCCTTTTCTCGAGCTCTGTCTCGGGGTTCTACGCCTCCACGGTCTCCTCGACCTTGAAGAGGCTG
>Cebus_capucinus_imitator_PRJNA485217_SSR098__coassemble_1615_pt1 | contig 49974 bp, 48 predicted proteins | sample Cebus_capucinus_imitator_PRJNA485217_SSR098__metabat2_high_PE_001 | metagenome-assembled genome bin Cebus_capucinus_imitator_PRJNA485217_SSR098
TCGCGCATATCTCCATGATCTTGGGCGCCGACGGCAAGAAGCTCTCCAAGCGCCATGGCGCCACCTCCGTCGAGGAGTATCGCGACGCCGGCTACCTGCCCGACGCCTTCGTGAACTACCTGGCGTTGCTCGGCTGGTCGCTCGACGGCGAGACCACCGTGATCCCGCGCGACGTGCTGGCGAGCCGCTTCTCGCTGGAGCGAATCTCCAAGAACCCGGCGACCTTCGACCCCAAGAAGCTCGACTGGATGAACGCCGAGTACATCAACGCCATGACCGACGCCGAGTTCGCCGACAAGATCATGCTGCCCGAGCTTGGCCGCGCCGGCCTCATCGGCGAGGGCGACGAGTTCGACGAGGCCTGGATCGACGCGCTGGCCGCCATCGTGCGCCCGCGCACCAAGATGCCCGCAGACGTGGTGGGCATCGCGGCTCCTGTCTTCTCGACCGCCGAGGACCTGGTCTACGACGAGAAGTCCGTGGCGAAGGGCCTGGCCAAGGAGGGTATGGGCGCCATCCTGGACGCCGCCGCCGAGTCGCTCTCCGCCATCGCCGACGACGCCTGGGCGCCCGCGGCGATCGACGCCGCGCTGGAGCCGCTGCCCGAGGCGCTCGACGCCAAGAAGCGCCTGGTCTTCCAGGCCGTGCGCGTGGCCGAGTGCGGCAACATGGTGAGCCCGCCGCTGGGGGAGACCATGGCGCTCATCGGCAAGGCCGACTGCATGGCGCGCCTGGCCCGCGCCCGCACCATGGCCCTCTAGCTCGCATAGGGGACAGATTCGTTCGTCATGCCTGCGGGCGGAAAGGGGCGCGCGTGGTTCCCGTCGATGAGGTGTATCGCCAGATAGCGGGGTTCGCCGCCGAGCGCGGGCTCGAGCGCGTCGTGCTCTTCGGGTCCCGTGCCCGCGGCGACGCCCTGCCCAAAAGCGACATCGACCTCGCGGTGAGCGGGGGAGACGTCGAGGGCTTTACCGACGACGTGCAGGAGCGGCTCTGGTCGCTGCTCATGGTCGACGTGGTCGACCTGGGGCGCGGAGTCGCCCCCGAGCTCGCCGCCGAGATCACGCGCGATGGGAAGGTGCTGTATGAAGAAGGTCGATAACTACCGCTCGAACCTCGTCACGCTCTCGGGAGCGCCGGCGCAGGATCTCTCCAACGAGTTCGTGCTCGGCGGCATCATCAACAAGTTCAACCTGCAGTTCGAGCTCGGCTGGAAGATGCTGAAGGCCCTGCTCGCCTACGAGGGAGCGGTGGAGGCCGCCTCGGGCTCCCCGCGCGACATCATCAAGGCCGCCTACCGCTACCTCGGCATCCTCGACGAGGAGGCGTGGCTCAAGATGCTACGTGACCGCAACGACAGCACCCGTATCTACGACGAGGGGCGCGCGCGGGAGCTCGTGGACGCCGTGCTGGGCACCTACATCCCCGAGTTCCAGCGCGTCCTGGCGGCGGTCGAGGAGCGCTACGGCCTCTGAGGCCATGGCGGTATGGCGGCCCGCCCCCTATGTCAGGCGGATTCCCATTCGTTGTGTGGGGATGCTGCGCGCATGCGCCCGGGGACGCTATACTGCTCTCGCTACAGGAGCCCAGCGGAATGGTAACGGTCGCCGGGCCTTTATATGAAAGGGGCTTTTATGCCAGACCAGATTCGTTCCACCCGGGAACGCGCCGACCACCGCTCGTTCCTCTTCACCTCGGAGTCCGTCACCGAGGGCCATCCCGACAAGATCGCCGACCAGATCTCGGACGCCGTGCTCGACGCCATCATCTCCAAGGAAATCGAGCTCGAGGCGGCCGGCTACGTCGCGCCCGACGGGCACGCCGCGAGCGTCGAGAACATGCGCTGCGCCGCCGAGACCCTGCTCACCACCGGCACCGTCGTGGTCTCCGGCGAGATCCGCACCGAGGCCTACGTGGACGTGCAGCAGATCGCCCGCGGGGTGCTCGCGCGCATCGGCTACGACCGCGCCAAGTACGGCTTCGATTGCGAGACCTGCGGCGTCATCAACATGATCCACGGCCAGAGCCCCGACATCGCCGCCGGCGTCGACGAGTCCTACGACGCCCAGGCAGGGCGCACCACCGACCCGCTCGACCTGATCGGCGCGGGCGACCAGGGCATGATGTTCGGCTACGCGTCCAACGAGACGGCGACCCTCATGCCCATGCCGCACTACCTGGCGAGCCGCCTGGCCGAGCGCCTTGCGGCGGTGCGCCACGACGGTACCTTGCCCTACCTGCGCCCCGACGGCAAGACCCAGGTCACCGTGCGCTACGAGGACGGCCGTCCCGTCGAGGTCGAGACCATCGTGGTCTCCACCCAGCACGACGCCGCCATCGAGGACATGGGCCTCATCCGCGAGGACATGAAGCGCCACGTGATCGCCCCCGTGATGGAGGCGGCCGGCATGCCGTGGGAGTCAGCCGAGCTCTACGTGAACCCCACCGGCCGTTTCGTGGTGGGCGGCCCCATGGGCGACACCGGCCTGACCGGTCGCAAGGTCATCGTCGACACCTACGGCGGCATGGGCCGCCACGGCGGCGGCGCCTTCTCCGGAAAGGACTGCACCAAGGTTGACCGCTCGGCCGCCTATGCCGCCCGCTGGGTGGCCAAGAACGTCGTGGCCGCCGGGCTCGCCGACCGCTGCGAGGTCGAGCTCGCCTACGCCATCGGCGTGGCGCGCCCGCTCTCCATCATGGTGGACACCTTCGGCACCGCGCACGTGGCCGAGTCCGCCATCGAGGAGGCCGTGTCCCGCGTCTTCGACCTGCGCCCTGGCGCCATCATCCGCGACCTCGACCTGCGCCGCCCCATCTACGAGAAGACGGCCGCCTACGGCCACTTCGGGCGCGAGGACGCCGACTTCACCTGGGAGCGCTGCGATCGCGTGGACGCCCTGCGCGCCGCCTGCGGGCTCTAACGGACGCCCTCTGAAACCGCCTTTTTCGGGCCGTCCCTCGCCGGGGCGGCCCGTTTCCGTATAATCGACCGGTCGATGAGCCGACCAGGAGGTCTCCCCATGCCCCGCATCCCGAAGGCGCCCGCGCCCGACAGCATTCCCGGCACGCCCCGCCCCGCCGCCGGGGCCCGCGCCGCGCGCATCTCGCCCGCGGCCCTCGCGATCGGCATCGCGGGTTGCGTCATCATCACCGCTTCCTCGGCCTTCACGGCCCTCAAGATGGGCTCGCTGCCCTGGCCCACGATCTTCACGTCCATCACCGCGTTCGTGCTCCTGCGCGCCTGCGGCCGCGGCGGGCTTTCCGAGGCCAACGCCACGCAGGTAATCATGTCGGCCGGCTCCATGGTGGCGGGCGGCCTGGCGTTCACCGTGCCCGGCGCCTGGATGCTCGGACTGGCCGACGAGGTGGGCCCCGCGCGGATCTTCTCCTGCGCGCTGGCGGGCACCCTCATGGGCCTCGTGTGCACCGCGCTCATCCGGCGCCGGTTCGTGGAGGAGTCGGGCCTGGAGTATCCCATCGGCACCGCCGCCGCGGCGACGCTCAAGGCCTCGACCGACCGCGGCGGCACCGCGCGGCGGCTCTTCGGCTCCATGGCGCTCGCCGGCGCCTGGGCCGCCCTGCGCGACGTGGCGGGCGCCATCCCCTCCATGCTGTTCGCGCTGCCCGTCCCCGGGGTGAGCCTCGGCGTCTACGCGTCGCCCATGATGCTCTCCGTGGGCTTCCTCGTGGGCTTCGGCATGCTCGCCCTCGCGCTGGTCGGCGGCATCGTCGCGAACTTCGCGATCGTGGTGGGTGGCGTCTCGTCCGGCCTGCTCGCGCCAGGCGCCGCCACGGGCATCGTCAAGAGCCTGGGAATGGGCCTCATGATGGGCTCGGGCCTTGGCGTGGTACTGAAGGACATCCTGGCGCCCGCCGTCCGCTCCCTCGCGCGCCGCGGCGTCGTGGCGGGCCCGGGCGCCGCGGCGGGGGCCGCCACGACGGCGGGCGCGCCCTCCCGTGCGGACCGGGCGGGCCTCGCCGCCATGACCGCGCTTTCCGCCGTGCTGCTCTGCGCGGGCGTGGGGCTGCCGCCCGCGATCTGCGCCGTGGTGGTGGCGCTCTCGTTCGTGACCACCATCATGAGCGCGCAGTCTGTGGGAAGCACCGGTATCGACCCCATGGAGATCTTCGGCCTGATCGTGCTCATCGCGGTGGCCGCCCTGGCGGACCTTTCCGCGGCGACGCTTTTCTTGGTGGCGGGCGTGGTGGCGGTGACCTGCGGGCTGGCGGGCGACGTCATGAGCGACTTCAAGACGGGCTCGATCATCGGCGCCGATCCGCGTCAGCTCTGGCGTGCGCAGGCGCTGGGGGCGCTCATCGGCGCCGTGGTCGCCACCGGCGCCATCTGCGCGCTGTTCGCGGCCTACGGGGCCGAGGCCTTCGGGCCGGGCCGCCAATTCGTGGCCGCGCAGGCGAGCGTGGTCGCCACCATGGTCTCCGGCATCCCCAGCGTGCCCGCCTTCGCCGCGGGGCTCGCGGTCGGCATCGGTCTCTACCTGGCCGGCGTGCCGAGCATGATGCTCGGGCTGGGCGTCTATCTGCCCTTCTACATGACCCTCACGATGTTTCTAGGCGCCGCCGCCAAGCGAGCGCTCGAGCTCGCGGCGCGCCGACGCGGCGCGGATGGCGAGGTTCTCGAGGAGCGGGTGACGGTCGTGGCGAGCGGCATGCTCGGCGGCGAGTCCATCGTGGGCGTGCTCGTTGCCCTGGCGGGCGTGGTCTCGGGCCTTTTGGGCTGAGCCTCCCCGTCGTTTCCGCACCACGCCCGCCAAACGGGATTTTCCGTCGGGTGAGGTTTCGGTCCGGTTACGCGCGGCGTCCGCGTCCGCGCGGCATGCCATACTGGATGGCCCCAACATCGCGACCGAAAGGGGTCCCCATGGCCCAGCCACGCTTCGCGCAGCACGCGCTCACCGTCGACGGCACCACCTACGCGTACTATCGCGTGCGCGACGTCGAGGGGGCCGAGCGGCTGCCGCTCTCCCTGCAGGTGCTCGTCGAGAACGTCCTCCGCTGCGTGGCCGACCCGGGCGCCGCGCGCGCCCAGGCCGAGGCCATCGTGTCGGCGGGGCTTGCCGGCCGCGCGGGAGACGAGATCGAGTTCATGCCCGCGCGCGTGCTCTTCCAGGACTTCACGGGTGTGCCCGTGTTCGTCGACTTCGCCGCGATGCGCGACGCCGCGGCCGCGCGCGGAGGGGACCCGCGTCTCGTGAACCCCCAGATCCCCTGCACCCTCGTGGTGGACCACTCCGTGGCCGCCGACGTCGTCTCCAGCCCGTGCGCGGCGGCCGAGAACGCGCGCATCGAGGCCGAGCGCAACGCGGAGCGCTTCGCCTTCCTCAAGTGGAGCGCGGGCTCCTTCGACAACGTCGGGATCGTGCCGCCGGGGGCGGGCATCTGCCACCAGCTCAACATCGAGCGCTTCTGCCGCGTGGCCATGCCCGCAGTGAACGCCGCCGGTCTTCGCGCCCTCGGCTTCGATACGCTGGTGGGCACCGACTCCCACACCACCACCGCCAACGGCGTGGGCGTGCTCGGCTGGGGCGTGGGCGGCATCGAGGCCGAGGCCGCCGCGCTCGGCCAGCCCTGCAGCATGCTCGTGCCCGAGGTCGTGGGCGTGCGCCTCACGGGGCGCCTGTCCGGCGCCGCCTCGGCCATGGACCTCGCGCTCACCTTCGCCGAGCGCCTGCGCTCCCTGGGCGTGGTGGGCAAGTTCGTGGAGGTCTTCGGTCCCGGCGCGGCGAGCCTCACGGCCACCCAGCGCGCCACCGTGGCCAACATGACGCCTGAGTACGGCGCCACGGCCACGTTCTTCCCGGCGGACGAGGCCGTGCTGGCGCAGCTGGAGCTCTCCGGCCGCACGTCGCACGAGCTCGCCTGCGCCCGCGCCTACCTCGAGGCGCAGGGCATGCTCGGCGTCGATGCCGCCCCGGCGGGGGAGCGCGCCTTCTCCCAGGTCATCGAGATCGACCTCGACGCGGTGGCGCCCACGCTCGCCGGCCCCTCCCGCCCGCACAACCGCGTGGACGTCGTCGACCTCCCGGCCCGCTTCGAGGAGGTCCTGGCCGCGCACGGGCGCGAGGTCCACGGGAGCTTTTCCGTGTCCTTCGACGGCGAGGGCTTCGAGCTCGACCACGGCGCCATCGCCATCGCGGCCGTGACGAGCTGCACTACCGCCACGGACCCCGCCATGATGGTGGCCGCCGGCCTCGCCGCGCGGCGCGCCTGCGAGCTCGGCGCCGAGCCCCTGCCCTGGGTCAAGAAGGTCCTCGCACCCGGCAGCCACGCCACCACCGAGCTGCTGCGCCGCGCCGGGCTCCTGGAGCCGCTGGCCCGCCAGGGCTTTGCCGTCTGCGGCTACGGCTGCATGAGCTGCATCGGCAACTCGGGCCCCGTTTTTGGGCCGATGCACGAGATCTCGGGCGCGTGCGAGCTCGCGAGCGTGCTGTCGGGCAACCGCAACTTCGACGGGCGCATCAGCCCCGACGTGGCGCAGAACTACCTGGCCGCCCCGGCCCTCGTGATCGCCTACGCGCTCGCCGGCACCGTGCGCCGCGACCTCGCGCACGAGCCCGTGTGCGAGGGGGCTCGCGGTCCCATCTACCTGGCCGACCTGCTCCCCTCCGACGACGAGGTGAGCGCCGCGCTCGAGCGCGTGCTCACGCCCGACCTCTACGAAGGTGCCGGCGAGGCCATCATGGCCGGCGACGCCAACTGGCGCGCGCTGCCGGCGGCGGCCGGGGACACCTTCGGCTGGGACGACGCCTCCACCTACGTGCGCCGCCCGAGCTACTTCGAGGACGCGCGCCCCGGCGCGGCCTTCTCTCTCACGGGCGCCCGCTGCCTGGCGTACCTCGGCGACTTCGTGACCACCGACCACATCTCGCCGGCGGGCGCCATCGCGCCCGACTCGCCGGCCGCCCGCTACCTGCGCGATCGCGGCATCGCCGAGGCCGACTTCAACACCTACGGCAGCCGTCGCGGCAACCACGAGGTCATGATGCGCGGCACCTTCGCCAACGTGAAGCTCGAGAACCGCCTCGCCCAGGGCCGCGTGGGCGGCTGGACGAGCGACCCGCGCACCGGCGAGGTCGTCTCCATCTTCGACGCCGCCGAGTCCGCGCGCGAGGCGGGCACGCCGCTCGTTGTGCTCGCGGGCAAGATGTACGGCTCGGGCTCCTCGCGCGACTGGGCGGCCAAGGGCCCGGGGCTGCTCGGGGTGCGCGCCGTCATCGCCGAGAGCTTCGAGCGCATCCACCGCTCCAACCTCGTGGGCATGGGCATCCTGCCGCTCCAGTTCCGCGAGGGGGAGTCGGCCGCCTCGCTCGGCCTCACCGGCCGCGAGACCTTCCGCATAGACCCCGTGGATTTTTCGGCCGGGGCTCCCGATCCGGCGTATGCTCGTGTGGTCGCGTGCGGCGAGGACGGCCGCGAGACCGCCTTCGAGGCGCGCGTGCGCGTCGACACCGCCACCGAGGCGGCGTACCTGCGCGCGGGCGGCATCCTGCCGTTCGTGCTCGACGCGCTGATGGACTAGCCAGCTCGCCCGCCCGGGAGGACGTTGACCGTGATCTGCCCGCATTGCCTCAAGACCGTGGAGGACGACGCGTCCTTCTGCCCCTACTGCCATGGGTACGTGGGGCCGGGCAAGACCGCCTCGACCTCGGACTTCGTCTTTTGCGAGGGCTGCGGCGCCCGCCTGACCAGCCACGACAGGCTCTGCCCCAAGTGCGGACGGCCCGCGCCGGGGATCCTGTCCACCGAGTCCTCGTCCTCCGACCTCGCCGCGGGCAAGACCGCGAGCTTCCCGCGGCTCACCCAGAGCATGATCGACGCCGAGATCCCGGAGCTCCGCCAGCGCGATGCGCTGTCCGCCTCGCGCGTGGCGGTCGAGTCCGTGGACCCCTTCGCCACCAACGTGCTGCGCCTCTCCGACATCGAGGAGGCCGAGCGCGCCGCCAAGAAGCCGCACGGCGTGCCCGCGCCCGCCCCGGCCGTGCCCGACCCCGTGACGGGAGAGGACCCCTACCACAAGCCGCGCCGCCGCTGGGTGCGCCCGCTCGTCATCACCGCGGCGCTGCTGGCCGTGGTGGGCGGCGCCGGGTTCTTCGTGGCGTGCGACCCCATGGGCGTGATGCCCGGTCTGCGCGCCAGCCTGGAGGAGCAGGCGAGCCAGATGTTCCCGAGTCGCCAGCTGCCCTCGGGCTCGGCCGCCGTGGACGCGCAGGCCGCCGCCGCGCAGGAGGCCGAGCGCGCCAAGGAGGACACGGGCCCGCTCACCGACGCCCAGGCCTACCAGCGGCTCTCGGCGGCCTACAAGTCGATCGCGGGGGTGCACGACGACCTCGGCACCATCATCGACGACTACAACGCCGGCTGGATGGCCACGAGCATGGACATGCGCAAGGAGTGCTCCGCGAGCGCCTACGCCGCGCGCGACACCATCGACAAGGTCGTGGAGGAGCTCCAGGACCTGAAGCTCCAGGAGGGCTCCGCCTACGCCGACGATGTCCAGAACCTGGTGCAGCTCGCCGGCTGGGTGCGCGAGCGCGTGGACATGTACTGCGAGAGCTGGGACATCTCGCTCGCGATCATCGACGACTACCCGAGCGAGCATCAGTCCGAGATCTTGGCCCCGCTGCGTGAGCGCTCCCAGAGCGACCTGGCCGCCCGAACCGAGTTCTACGCGCACGTGGACGCCTACGAGCCCCAGCCCGTCTCCTAGGCCGGGGAATGGTGCCTACTTATTTCGTGAACGCGGTCCGTTCTTGTTAGAATTAGCGGGATATGTACCGATAACGAGAAGGGCGCCTATGTTCGGCAGGAAGCTTCACACCCCCGAGTACACCATCTCCGGCGACGAGGTCGCCGTCATCGAGACCTCCCAGGGCACCATCCGCGTCCGCCTGGACGGCGAGGGCGCACCCATCCACGTGGCCAACTTCTGCGAGCTCGCCACCATGGGCTTCTACGACGGCCTCAAGTTCCACCGCTACGTCCCGGGCTTCGTGATCCAGGGCGGCTGCCCCAACACCCGCGACATGGCCCCGGACCAGGTCGCCGCCGGCCAGGCCGGCCCGGACGGCCAGCCCGGCACCGGCGGCCCCGGTTGGTGCATCAAGGCCGAGTTCGCCACCAACCCGCGCAACAGCCACGTGGACGGCGCGCTGGCCATGGCCCGCTCCATGGACCCCGACTCCGCCGGCTCGCAGTTCTACTTCTGCCTGGGTCCCCAGCACAACCTGGACTCCGGCTACACCGTCTTCGGCACCACGCTCGAGGGCCTCGACGTCATCTCCAAGCTGCGCGCCGGCGACGAGATCCGCCACGTCGAGATCGCCCACGAGGCGTAAGGCCCGCAAGGGACAGCCCTCCCGCCGCTGGACGGAAGGGTCCACGTCGTTTAAGGAGCACACGTGAACGCACAGCTTTTGGACCAGGCGCGCGGCGCCTACCGTTCCGGCGACTTCTCCACCGCCGCCCAGATGTTCGCCGTGGCCAAGCAGCCCGGCGACCTCTGCGGCGAGGCGGACCACCTCCGCGGCAACTCGCTCATGCGCCTGGGCGCCTACGAGCAGGCCGCCGCGGCCTACGGGGAGGCCCTCGAGGACGCCTCCTACGGCAAGGCGGGGGCCCTCTTGACCAACCAGGGCAAGGCCTACCTCGCCGCCGGCAAGCTCGAGGAGGCACGCGAGAGCTTCACCGCCGCCACGCGCGACACCTCCTACGCCACACCCTACAAGGCCCACTTCGGCCTGGGCGACGCGCTGATGCGCGCCGGCAACCCCACCGAGGCTGGCGTGGCCTACCGCAACGCCGCCATCGACGGCGCCAACCCCGCCCCCGCCGCGGCGCTCGCGCGCCTGGGCGAGTGCTTCCTTGCCATCGGCCGCCCCGCCGACGCCATCGAGTCCTTCCGCACCGCCGCCGACTTCGCCGGCGCCTCCGACGACACCCGCGCCATCGACGCCGCCCTGGGCCAGGCCTACGTCGCCGCCGGCAAGCTCGCCGACGCCGTGGAGGCCTTCGGCCGCGCCACCGCCGACGGCGTGTACCAGCTCACGCCCGAGCAGTCCGCCGCCCTGCAGTCGGCCCAGGACTCCCTGGCCGCCCAGCGCTCCATGGCCCCCGCGGCCGCCGAGGGCGCGCAGACCGTGGACCCGCTCGACCCGCTGGGCAAGTCCGGCCAGTTCATGCCCGACCCTTCCGACACCGGCTTCTTCACGCTGACGGAGTCCGAGATGATCCAGCAGGACCGCAAGCAGCAGAAGGTGCGCCGCAAGAAGCGCCACACCGGCCTCAAGGTCTTCATCTTCCTGCTCGTGGTGCTGTTGCTCGCCGGCGGCGGCCTGGCCTTCGCCTACACGCGCGGCCTGGGCTATCCCAGCCAGCAGGACACCCTGTCCGGCCTGTTCTCCGCGGTCTCCGACGGCACCGACACCGACTCCTACCTGGCGTCGGCCCTGTCCGACGAGGCCAAGCAGGTGCTCGTGTCCTCTGTTCCCACCGACGCCACGCCCACCATCACCGGCATGGACCAGGGCATGACCCAGTCCACGGCCGACGTCAAGGTCGAGCTCGCCCGCGGCGGTAGCCAGACTTACGAGGTGTCCTTCGTGCGCGACGGGCTCGGCTGGAAGGTCTCCAACCTGAGCCTCAGCTTCGGCTCCACCGACCAGGCATCGACCGGCGAGGTCTCCGGCGACGCCGGCAGCGCCCCCACCGCCCAGTAACGTCCCTTTGGAGTGACCTTTGTTTTCCCTGATGGACATGTTCTTCGGTCAATACGACGGCGACCTCGCCATCGACCTCGGAACCGCCAACACCCTCGTGGCCGTGCGCGGCAAGGGCATCGTGCTGCGCGAGCCCTCCGTGGTGGCCATCGACAAGAACGACGAGCGCATCCTCGCCGTGGGCATCGAGGCCAAGCGCATGCTCGGCCGCACCCCCGGCAACATCATGGCCGTGCGCCCCTTGAAGGACGGCGTCATCGCCGACTTCGACGTGACCGAGGCCATGCTGCGCTACTTCATCGACAAGGCGAGCGACAAGCGCTATCCCTGGACCCCGCGCCCGCGCGTGGTGGTGTGCGTGCCCTCCGGCGTGACCTCCGTGGAGAAGCGCGCCGTGTTCGAGGCCACGATCCAGGCCGGCGCCCGCCAGGCCTACCTCATCGAGGAGCCCATGGCCGCCGCCATCGGCGCCGACCTCCCCGTGGAGGAGCCCACCGGCTCCATGGTGATCGACATCGGCGGCGGCACCACCGAGGTGGCCGTCATCGCCATGGGCGGCATCGTCGTGTCGCAGTCCATCCGCGTGGCGGGTGACGAGTTCGACCAGGCGATCCTCACCCATGTGCGCGACGCCTACAACCTCGCGATCGGCGAGCGCACGGCCGAGGACATCAAGATCAAGGTGGGCTCCGCCGTGCCCCTCAAGGACGAGCTCGACGTCGAGGTCAACGGCCGCGACGTCATCTCGGGCCTGCCCAAGACGGTGCGCATCGAGAGCGAGGAGATCCGCCGCGCCCTCCAGAAGCCGCTCGAGGAGATGACCAAGGCCGTGAAGGACGCGCTCGACGCCACGCCGCCCGATCTCGCCTCCGACCTCATGTACTACGGCATCCTGCTCACGGGCGGCGGCGCCATGCTGCGCGGACTCGACGTGCTTTTGCGCGACGAGACGGGCGTCTCGGTGAACGTGAGCCCCACCGCGCTCGACAACGTCGTCAACGGCTGCGCCCGCGTGCTCGAAGCCAACGCCTTCGACGGCGGTTTCGTGCAGAGCAACGCGTAAAGGGGGACCCGGGTTTGGCTCGTTCCGGCCGGTATTCTTCGCAACTTAAGGGCTCGAGGCCCTCGAGCGGGATGAGGCAGCTGGTCATCTGCTGCCTCATCTCCGTACTGCTCCTCACGTTCTACCTGCGCGAGGGGGAGGGCGGCCCTATCCACGCCGTGCGCGGCGGGGTGTCCGTCGTCACGATGCCCGTTCGCATGGTGGGCTCCGTCGTGGCCGCGCCCTTCGGCGCGATCGGCAACGCCGCGGCCAACCTCACGGCCTCCGAGGCCACGCTTTCCGACCTCAAGAAGGAGAACGAGGAGCTCACCGCCAGGGTGGCCGAGCTCTCCGAGGCCGAGTCGACCGCCGAGCGCCTACAGGAGCTCATGGGCCTGCAGTCCACCTACAACCTGACCTCCACCGCCGCGCGCATCATCGGCTCCTCGGGCGACTCCTGGTCCCAGGCCGTGATCTTGGACAAGGGCAGCAAGGACGGCATAGCGACCGGCATGCCCGTCATGAACGCGGGCGGCGTGATCGGACAGGTCGTTGAGGTCTCGCCCACCACGAGCACGGTCCAGCTCATCGGCGACGAGCGCTCCGGCGTCTCGGCCATGGTGCAGTCCTCGCGCGCGCAGGGCATGCTCCAGGGCCAGTCCGACGGCACGCTGCGCCTGTCCTACGTGACGGCCGACGCCGAGGTCAAGACCGGCGACATCGTGGTCACCTCGGGCCTGGGCGGGGTCTACCCCAAGGGCCTGCCTCTCGGCACCGTCTCCTCCGTGGACAAGGCCGACAACGCCACGTACTACACGATCGTGGTCCGCCCCGCGTCCACCGTGGAGAACAACGAGGAGGTGCTCGTGGTGACCTCGCTCGGGTCCGACCAGGCCGCCTCCGATGCCGACGTGGCGAGCGCCAACGCGTCCTCCTCGGACTCCACCGCCGACGCCGCGACCAAGGAGGAGGGCTCCGCGTCCACGGACGCCTCCGCCGCCACCGACACCCAGCAGGGAGGGGAGTAGCATGGCCCAGCTGACAGGCAACCAGCCCACCCGCGGCGCCCGCCGCGCCGTGCCCGTGCTCATCGCCCTCGCGCTCCAGGTGGCGCTCGCCGGCCAGGTCGACATCCTCGGTGGCCGCCCCAACTTCATGGTCGCGCTCGCCTGCGCGCTCGCGCCCGGCATGCCCGCCGGTCCCGCGGCGCTGCTCGGCTTCGCCTGCGGCCTGGCCTTCGACCTCACGGCCTCCGTGCCTGTGGGGCTCACCGCCCTGCTGCTCACGGTGGCCTGCTTCGCGCTCTCCTGTGCCACCTCCGGCCATGCCCTGGGGCTCAGCTCGGCGGGCATCCGCCTCACCGTGGCCGCCGTGATCGCCGTGGAGCTCGTCTACGGCGTGGCCATGGCCCTCATGGGCCAGGCGGGGCTCGTCTCCTCCGTGGTGGGCCACGGCCTCATCACCGGCGTCATCTCCGCGCTCGTCTCCCTGGCTTTCCTGCCCTTCGGCGGGGAGGGCGACTCCGGCCGCGGCTTCTCGGGCCGCCCCTCCGGCACGCGCTACAAGGTGTTGAGGTAGCCCGTGAGCGCCCAGCTCGTCGTCATCATAGCCGGCGTGGTCCTCGCGTTGGCCATCGTCGGCTCCGTGCTGTTCCTGCGCGGTTACTCCGGCCCCTTCACGTTCGACACCAAGAACGGTACCCGTCCGCGCGCCGCGCAGGGCCAGGGCAACACCGCCGAGGTGTCCATGAAGGGCCGCCTGCAGCTGCTCACCGCAGGCGTGGGCGCGGCCCTGGCGGCGCTCGCCGTCAAGCTGTGGACCATGCAGATGGTCTCGTCCGACTACTACGAGGGCCTCTCCGAGCAGAACCGCACCCGCACCGTCACCACGCCCGCGCCGCGCGGCCGTATCCTCGACCGCGACGGCAACGAGCTCGTGACCAACCGCGCCTCGCTGAACCTCGCCGCCTACCGCGACCTCGCGAACGACGAGATCCTCGTGCGCCACCTGGCGAACCTGCTCGGCGTGCCCTACATCGCGGTGGTGCGCAGCATCCAGGACTACTCGCAGAGCGCCCAGAGCCTCCACACCATCCAGACGGACGTGCGCCGCTCGACCGTGGCCTACATCCAGGAGCACCCCGTGCAGTTCGAGGGCGTGCAGGTGGTGGAGAGCACGCAGCGCTCCTACCCCAACGGCTCGCTCGCCTGCCACGTGCTGGGCTACACCGGCACCATCAACTCCGAGCAGCTGGCCGCCCAGCAGGAGCGCCAGGAGAAGGGCGAGGCCACCGCCGGCGACATCGCCTACGAGAGCGGCGACATCGTGGGCCAGGCGGGCGCCGAGTCGCAGTTCGAGGAGCTCCTCCAGGGCATCCGCGGCGAGCAGACCGTGCGCGTGGACTCCGCCGGCACGGTCATCGGCCAGGCGGGCTACGTGCCGGGCAAGGCTGGCAGCGACATCAAGCTCACCATCTCAACCAAGATCCAGAAGGCCTGCGAGGAGGGCCTGGCCAAGGGCATCGAGAACTCCAAGAAGAGCGGCTACAAGGCCGTGGCCGGCGCGTGCGTGTGCATCGACCCCACCAACGGCGAGATCCTCGGCATGGCGAGCTACCCCACCTACGACCCATCGGTGTTCATCGGCGGCATCTCCAACGACGACTGGGACAAGCTGAACGGCGACGACTCGGGCACCCCCATGCTCAACCGCGCGCTCGGCGGCGCCTACATGACGGCCTCCACCATCAAGCCCTTCTCCACGCTCGCCGCGCTGGAGTACGGCATCTACTCCACCGATCAGTCGAGCACCTGTACCGGCTGGTGGACGGGTCTGGGCGAGAGCGCCGGCCGCTGGTGCTGGAACCATTCCGGCCACGGTAGCCAGAACCTGCGCCAGGCCATCATCAACTCGTGCGACACGGTGTTCTACGACGTGGGCAAGGGCTTCTACTACGACGAGAAGAACCCCGAGGGCCTGCAGGAGATGTTCCGCCGTTGGGGGCTGGGATCCACCACGGGCATCGACCTGCCGGGCGAGACGGCCGGTCGCATCCCCGACGCCGCCTGGAAGAAGGACTACTTCAAGGACTGGGGCGACGCCGACCGCGAGTGGCAGCCCGGTGACATGCTGAACATCGTGATCGGCCAGGGCGACATCCTGGTGACGCCGCTGCAGCTCGCCTGCGCCTACGCTGGCCTGGCCATGAAGGGCACGGAGTACACGCCGCACGTGTTCCTCTCCGCCGTCTCGCGCGACGGCGAGGGCGACGCCGTGACCTACGGCAAGAAGGAGCGCCTCACCGCCAAGCTGAACAGCTCCGAGGAGCTCGATTACGTGCGCGACGCCGTGGCGCGCATGATCTACGAGGAGGACGCCTCCATCGCCCAGGTCTTCGCCGACATCCCCGGAACCATCGCCGGCAAGACGGGCACGGGCGAGAAGACCGGCGAGGACGACTACGGCTGGTTCGCCACGTACGGCCCGGTCGAGGACCCCAAGTACGTGGTCGTGGCCATGGTCGAGCAGGGCGGCTTCGGTTCCACCTGCGCGATCCCGGCCGTGCGCCACGTGTGGGGCCAGCTCTACGACGTCGGCGATGTCGACAGCTACGGTTCGGACCAGTCCAGGTAGGCGAGGGGAGTGGGTATGCCAGGTCCCAAGAAGGGCGGCGCGGCCGCGCGCAGCCTGAAGGAGGTCAACCGCAAGATGGGGGCGGCTCGCGGCGGCCTCTCGCAGCGGGTGAGCGTCCCGGTGCTCGCGGCCACGCTCGCGCTCATCGCGTTCGGCGCGCTCGTGATCTGGACGGCCTCGCTGTCCATCTCCGAGGCGAGCTTCCCGCGCCACCTGCTCGGCATCGGCCTGGGCGCCGTGGCGGGCGCGCTCGCCGCGCGCACGGACTTCCGCGGCTTCGCGGGGCTCTCCACCGTGCTCCTCGTGGCTGACATCATGATCATCTTCTCGCCCTACATCCCCGGCCTCTCCTACGAGGCCAAGGGCATGACCGGCTGGATCATGGTGCCCGGCATCAACCTCACCTTCCAGCCGGTGGAGCTCGCCAAGCTCGTCACGGCCTTCCTCATGGCGGGGCTGGGCTCGCAGTACAACGGGCGCATCGACTCGGTGCGCGACTACGCCAAGCTCTGCGGCGTGCTGGGCCTGGTGTTCTGCTGCGTGGTGGCCGCCGGCGACCTGGGCAGCGGTCTGGTGGTCTTCATGGGCGGCGTGGTCATCATCTGCATGAGCGGACCCAAGAGGGAGTGGGTGCTCTGCACGATCGCCCTGCTCATCGGGGTCGTCTCGCTCATCCTCGCCGCCGACTCCGTGCTCGACAGCCTGCTCGGGCGCGACGTGCTCCTGCAGCAGTACCAGATGAACCGCCTGCTGGTGTTCCTGGACCCCGACGCCGACACCTCGGGCGCGGGCTACAACCTCAAGCAGTCGCTCATCGCCGTGGGCTCGGGCGGCTTCTTCGGCAAGGGCATCGGCCATGCCTCGCAGTCGGGGCAGGGGTTCCTCCCCGAGGCGCATACCGACTTCGTGTTCGCGCTGCTCTCCGAGACCTTCGGGTTCGTGGGGGCGTTCCTGCTCATCTGCCTGTACGCGGTGCTGATCTTCTCGACCATCCGCGTGGTGCACCGCTCCGACTCGCTGTTCCTGAAGCTCGTGGGCTGCGGGATCGTCGGCATGTGGACCTTCCAGATCTTCGAGAACATCGGCATGTGCATCGGCCTCATGCCCATCACGGGCATCCCGCTGCCGTTCGTGAGCTTCGGGTCGAGCTCCATGCTCATGCAATGCCTCACCGTGGGTATCGTACAATCCATCTGGCGCCATCGCGCCAAGGCGGCCTAGCCGCCGCAACCGCTAGACCGGAGGATATATGGCAATCCCCATCGATAGGCTCGCCGGCGCGTTCCGCGCGGCGGGCGCCGCCAAGAAGGACTCGGACGTGCCCGTGCGCGTGGCCGTGTTCGTCGACGCCTCGGCGAGCGCCTTCCTCGTGGGCGCCGTGCGCCGCGCGCTCGTGCCGCAGACCACCTCGGCCCTCGTGCGCGTGGAGCGCCTGGAGCCGGGCCGCCCGCCCGTGGTCAAGCCCGACACGGACATCTCGCTCGTGCTCACCTGCGGCGGCGAGCACCTTCAGGAGGCCGTGCAGCAGGTCGTGATCGGCGGCGCGCCCACCGCGGTGCTCGCCGAGAGCGCGGTCGAGGCGCCCTTCATCCAGGCCGACACCCCCATGCTGGGACTGATCTGCGCCACCGACGAGACCTACCTGCTCGAGACGCTCGCGCGCTGGATCTTGGACCGTACCGACAAGGACACGGCCTTCGCCGCCAACTTCCCGTTCATGCGCGTGGCCGCCGCCAACCGCGTGATCGCCAACGCGGCGCTCGCCAACATGGCCACCGGCGCCCTGTTCTTCATCCCGGGGGCCGATTTCCCGGTGATGACGCTCGCGCAGCTCGGCATGATGGGTCGTCTCGCCCTCGTGTACGGCAAGCCGATACGCCCCGAGCGCGGCTACGAGGCCGTCGGCGTGGTGGCCGCGGGCCTGCTGCTGCGGGCCGGCGCTCGCCGCGCGGCGCCGGCCGCGGGCCACGCCGCCTTCGCCGTCAAGGCGCTGGTGGGCGGCGCGGGCACCTACGCCGTGGGCCGGGGCCTTTCCGCCCTCTACGAGCGCGATGTCGACTACGCGCGCGCAAACGAGGCGCTCGCCCGGCTCGCGGCGCGCGGCCGCGAGCTCGTGGCCCTCGTGCGCGGGGGTACCGCCGCGCCCGCGGGCGGCAGCGACGGGCGGGCGGCGTAGATGAGGGTCGCCTACGAGAACCGCTTCTCCGAGCTCGAGCCGCTGCTCGCGCGCGTCGAGAAGCCCAGTCGCTACATCGACCACGAATGGGGCGTGGCGCGGCGCCCGGACGCGGACTTCCGCCTGTGCATGGTCTACCCCGACGTCTACGAGGTGGGCCTGCCCAACCAGGGCATCGCCATCCTGTACAAGATCGTGAACGGCATCGAGGGCCTGGCCTGCGAGCGCGCCTACACGCCCTGGGTCGACATGGCCGACGCCATGCGCGAGGCCGGCGTGCCCCTGCTCTCGCTCGAGGGCGCGGCGCCCCTGGCGTCCTTCGACCTGGTGGGCCTGCACGTGCCCCACGAGATGGCCTGCACCAACTACCTTGAGACCCTTGACCTCGCGGGGGTCCCCCTGCATGCCGACGAGCGCGGCGAGGACGACCCCATCGTGATCGCCGGCGGCCCGTCCGTCTACAACCCCGAGCCCTTGGCGCCCTTCATCGACGCCTTCCTGATCGGCGAGGGCGAGGAGTCCATCGCCGAGATCTGCCTCGAGCACCGGCGCCTGCGCGACGCCGGCGCCTCCCGCGCCGAGATCCTGCGAGGGCTCGCCAAGGTCCCCGGCACCTACGTGCCCGCCCTCTACGAGGTGGTCCACGATGGCCCCTGCACGCCGCACGGCTACACGGTGCCGCGCGCGGGCGAGGACGTCCCACCCGTGGTGTACAAGCGCGTGGTCAAGGACTTCGGCTCCACCGACGCCCTCACCCAGTCCATCGTGCCGTTCGCCGGCCTCGTGCACGACCGCCTCTCGGTGGAGGTGCTGCGCGGCTGCGCCCGCGGCTGCCGCTTCTGCCAGGCGGGCATGACCTACCGTCCGGTGCGCGAGCGCACGCCCGACCAGGTGGTCTCGGCCGTCTCGCGCGGCCTTTCCGAGACGGGCTACGACGAGGTCTCGCTCACCTCGCTCTCAACCACGGACCACTCGCGCTGCCGCCAGATCCTGCGGCGCCTGAACCGCAAGCTCGACGACACGGGCATCTCGGTGTCCATCCCCTCGCAGCGCCTGGACTCCTTCGGCGTGGACATGGCGCTCGAGGTGGCGGGCGACAAGAAGGGCGGCCTCACCTTCGCCCCCGAGGCGGGTAGCCAGCGCATGCGCGACGTCATCAACAAGAACGTGACGGAGGAGGACCTCGAGCGCGCGGCCCGCGCGGCCTTCGAGGCCGGTTGGAACCGCATGAAGCTCTACTTCATGATGGGCCTGCCCGGCGAGCGCGACGAGGACGTCGTTGCCATCGCCAACCTCGCCGACCACGTGCTCGAGCTCGGCCGCGAGGTCGTTCCCAAGGGTCGGCGCGGCTCCATCTCGGTATCCGTCTCGGTGTCCGTGTTCATCCCCAAGGCGCACACGCCTTTCCAGTGGTGCGCGCAGCTCGACTACGACGAGGTGCGCCGCCGCCAGAAGCTCTTGGTGGAGAGCGTGCGCAACCGCGCCGTGCGCGTGCACTACCACGACGCCTCGACCTCGCTGATCGAGGCCGTGCTCTCGCGCATGGGCCGCGACGCCGCCCCGCTGATCGAGGGCGCCTGGCGCCGCGGGCAGCGATTCGACGCCTGGAGCGAGCACTTCTCGCTCGAGCGCTGGGAGGAAGCCGCCGCGGAGCTGGGAGTGGACCTCTACGGCATCGCCCACACCCCCTACGACCTGGAGGAGCATATGCCCTGGGAGCACGTGAGCCCCGGCGAGTCCGTGGGCTTCCTCAAGCGCGAGTACCGCCGCGCGCTCGCCGGCCAGACCACGCCCGACTGCACGCGCACGAGCTGCACCGGCTGCGGCATCTGCCCCACGTTGGGCGCCGAGAACGTGATCGTGGGTGAGCGCGGATGAGCGAGGCCGAAAAGGGCGGCGCCAAGGGCCGCGTGAGCCCCATGCCCCACCAGCCCGTGCAGCAGACGCTGTTCCGCCTGCGCGTGCGCTACCGCAAGACGGGACGCCTCGCCTACCTTGGGCACCTGGAGGTCATCCACACCATCGAGCGCGCGGTGCGCCGCGCGGGGCTGCCCTACGCGGTGACGCAGGGCTTCTCCCCGCACATGCGCGTGGGCTTCTCCAGCGCGCTGCCGGTGGGCACGGGCTCCACCTGCGAGTACTACGACGTGTTCCTGACCGAGCTCGTGGAGCGCGGGCGCGCGCTGGCGCTCCTGCGCGCCGCTACCGCGCCCGACCTCATGCCCGACGCCGCGGGCTACATCGACGTGCGCACGCCGGCCCTCACGGCCCAGATCACGCGCGCCGTGTACCGGGTCGAGCTCGCTTGCGACCTCGCCGCCGACGAGGTGCGCGCCGCCATGGGGCGCGCAGTGGGGCGGGGGAACATCCCCTACACCCGCGGCAAGAAGGAGAAGGCCATGGACCTCGAGCGCACGCTGGCCGCGTGGGAGCTCGAGCCCGCGGGCGCCGGCGCCCTCGCGCTCGAGCTCGACACCCGCTGCGACAACGAGGGGTCCCTGCGCCCCGAGATCGTGCTCGCCGCGCTCGACCGCGAGCTCACCGGCTCGGCGGAACCCATCGTGTCCACGGGCATCCAGGGCCTCGAGGCCATCGCGAGCTACCGTGTGGAGCGCACCGCGCAGATGGTGGGTCGCGAGGACGGCACCTTCGCCGACCCCATGCCCGCGTTCATGACCAGCGAATCTGCACAACTTTGCAGTTGACGCTGTTGTTTGCGGCTGGTACCATAACCGACTGTTGCACTAACTGATGCATGAAGGGTAAAGAAATGTACGCAATCGTTCAAACCGGCGGCAAGCAGTACAAGGTCGCCACCGACGATTTCATCACCGTGGAGAAGATCGAGGGCGAGGTCGGCACCAAGGTCGAGCTTCCCGTCATCTTCCTCAACGACGGCAAGAAGATCGTCACGGATCCTGCCAAGCTCGCGAAGGCTAAGGTCACTGCTGAGATCGTCAACCAGTTCAAGGGTGAGAAGCAGCTCGTCTTCAAGTTCAAGAAGCGCAAGCGCTATCGCAAGCTCCGCGGTCATCGCCAGAACCTGACCCGCGTGAAGATCGTGAAGGTCCAGGCCACCTCCCGCGCCACCAAGAAGACCACCAAGGCCGAGGAGCCCGCCGCTCCCGCCGCCGAGTAGGTTCCATACCGCTCGATAGTACTGTAAGAAAGAGGTACAGACATGGCACATAAAAAGGGTCTTGGTTCCTCCCGTAACGGCCGCGACTCCCGTGGTCAGCGTCTGGGCACCAAGCGTTTCGATGGTCAGACCGTGAAGGCCGGCGAGGTCCTCGTCCGCCAGTGCGGCACCCACATCCACCCCGGCGAGAACGTCGGTCGCGGCAAGGACGACACCCTGTTCGCCCTGGTTGAGGGCAAGGTCAAGTTCACTCGTGGCGTCAAGCACCGCGTGAACGTGTACCCTGTCGCCGTCGAGGCCTAATTACCCTTCATAGCATAGGCTTTGCACGAGGCTCCCAGCTCATGGCCGGGAGCCTCTTTTGATATGCTTGTCCCGCGCGGGAGGCGCCCGCGCGATCCCATAGACGAAAGGACCCGCATGGGCCAGTTCACAGATATGTGCCGCATCAACGTCAAGGGCGGCGACGGCGGCGCCGGCTGCATGTCGTTTAGGCGCGAGGCCTACGTCCCCAAGGGCGGCCCGGACGGCGGCGACGGCGGCCGCGGCGGCAACGTGGTCATCGAGGCCGACCCGCAGCTCTCCTCGCTGATCGACTACCGCTTCAAGCACCATTTCCGCGCCGAGCGCGGCACGCACGGCCAGGGCGGCCGCAAGGACGGCCGCGACGGCGAGGACCTCGTGCTCAAGGTCCCCATGGGCACCGTGGTGTGGGAGCTCGACCCCGACTCCATGGAGCACGACTACCAGATCGCCGACCTGTCCTCGCCCGGCGCGCGCGTGGTGGTTGCCCCCGGCGGCCACGGAGGCCGCGGCAACCCGCACTTCGTGACCTCCGTGCGCCGCGCCCCGGCCTTCGCCGAGAAGGGCGAGCCCGCCATCGAGCACTGGGTCGAGCTCGAGCTCAAGCTCATGGCCGACGCCGCCCTCGTGGGCCTGCCGAGCGTGGGCAAGTCCTCGCTCATCGCCCGCATGAGCGCCGCGCGCCCCAAGATCGCCGACTACCCGTTCACCACGCTCGTGCCCAACCTGGGCATGGTCCGTGCGGGGGAGTACTCCTACGTGGTGGCCGACGTCCCAGGCCTCATCGAGGGCGCGAGCGAGGGGCGCGGTCTCGGCCACCAGTTCCTGCGCCATATCGAGCGCACCGCGCTCATCATGCACGTGGTCGACATCACGGGCGGCTACGAGGGGCGCGACCCGCTGGAGGACTACCGCGTGATCCGCGAGGAGCTCGCCGCCTACGCGCCCGAGCTCGCCGAGCGGCCCCAGGTGGTCGTGGCCAACAAGTGCGACGCCTCGGGCATGACCGAGCGCGTGGCCGAGCTCAAGCGCGCGGCGCTGGCCGACGGCCACAAGTTCTTCGCCGTCTCGGCCCTCACGGGCGCGGGCCTCAACTCCTTCATGCTGGCCTGCGGCGAGATGGTCTTCGAGCTGCGCCGCGAGCTGGCCGAGGCGGCGGCGGACGCCCCCGCCTTCGACGCCGAGGACCTGGAGCGCCAGCGCGTCGCCCGCGACCGTCGCTTCGCCGTTGCGCGTGAGGACGCCCATGCCTGGCGCGTGCACGGCCGCGGCATCGAGCGCCTCGTGGTGCAGACCGACTGGGAGAACGAGGAGGCCGTCACCTACCTGCAGCACCGTTTCGCGCGGATCGGCCTGGACGACGCCCTCTCCAAGGCGGGCTGCCTGCCCGGCGACGAGGTGCGCATCATGGGCTACGCTTTCGACTTCCAGGGCGCCGAGGACCTCGCCGACGAGGACGAGCCGGAGGAGCTCGAGCCCGAGGGGCTCGAGCTGGCGAGCGCCCCCGGGCTCGAGGGTGGGGAGGCCTAGGATGGGAGCGCACCCGCCGATCGACCTGCCGCGCCTGGGCGAGGACCCGGCGCGCGAGTATCGCTTGGGGATCATGGGCGGCACCTTCGACCCCATCCACTACGGCCACCTCTCCGCCGCCGAGCAGGCGCGCGAGGCCCTCGGACTCGACTTGGTGCTGTTCATGCCCGCCGGCTCGCCCGCGTTCAAGCAGGACGCGGGCGTGACCCCCGCGGAGAAGCGCTACGCCATGACCCTGCTCGCCACGGCGCCCAACGAGCACTTCGCGGCGAGCCGTTTCGAGATCGAGCGCACGGGCGTCACCTACACGGTGGACACCCTGCGCGCGCTGCGCGAGGGCTACCCCGACAACGTCCGGCTCTACTTCATCACCGGCTGCGACGCCCTGCTCGACATCCTCTCCTGGCGCGATGCCTCCTCCATGGCGCGGCTCGCCACCTTCGTGGCGGCCACGCGCCCGGGCTACGACATCAACAAGGCGCGCAAGCGCATCGAGGCGAGCGGCATGGGGTTCGACGTGCGCTACATCGAGGTGCCGGCGCTCGCCATCAGCTCCACGAGCATCCGCGAGAGCGTGCGCGAGGGCAGGAGCGTGCGCTACCTCACCTCCGAGTCCGTTATCGGCTACATCCGCAAGAACGGGCTGTACAATGACGGGGCCGCCGCGCGCCCGCGCGACGGGCTGACGGAGGGGGGAGCATGCGCCAAGACCAGGTAGACGAGCTCGAGCGCATCCGTACCGAGCTCGAGGGGCACATGGGGCGGGTCGACCTCCGCCGCTACCGGCACTCCCTGGGCGTGGCCTCCTGCGCCGCCGAGCTGGCACGCGCCTACGGGGTCGACGTATTCGACGCCGCCGCGGCGGGCCTGCTGCACGACTGGGACAAGGTCGTGCCCGACGCCGAGCTCCTCGCCCGCGCCGCCACCTACCGCGTCCCCGTCGCGGGACCGCCCACGCTGGCTGTGGGGCTGCTCCATGGCCCCGTGGCCGCCGCCGAGCTTCCCGAGCGCTTCGAGGGGCTGGGGCCGCAGGTATTCCAGGCCATCGCCCGGCACACGGTGGGCGCGCCCGACATGACGCCGCTCGACATGGCGGTCTTCGTGGCCGACGCCATCGAGCCGGGCCGGCGCGGCGACTACGCCGAGCGCCTGCGCGCGCTCGTGGGCCAGGCGAGCCTGACTGAGCTCTTCTTCCAGACCTTTAGTCAGGGGCTCGTCTACGTGCTCTCCACCGGGCGCTACCTCTATCCCACCGCGGTGGGTATCTACAACACGTACGCCCTGCGCGACCGCGCGGGCGACCGACCAGAAAGGTGACCATGACCGAGAACATCAACACCGAAGAGGTCCGCAACCCCGCGCCGCTGCGCACCGCCGCCTCCGCCTCCAGCCGCGGCATCGAGGCCGAGGCCGTGGCCCGAGAGGCCGCCCGCGCCCTGGACGCCAAGAAGGCCGAGAACGTCGAGGTCCTCGACCTCACCGAGCTCTCCGACGTGTGCGACTACTTCGTCATCGCCACCGGCATGAACAACCGCCACGTCGACACCCTGGTTGACGAGGTGGAGGAGAAGGTGGCCGAGGCCTGCGGCGAGAAGCCCTTCTCCATCGAGGGCCGCGAGGAGCGCTCCTGGATCCTCATGGACTACGGCAGCGTGATCGTGCACGTCTTCACCGAGGAGGCGCGCGAGTACTACCGCCTGGAGAAGCTCTGGGGCGATGCGCCCACCCTCGCCGAGGAGTAGGCTCTCATCTTATACCGCATGGGGCGGGGCCGGGACGCGAGCGCGCCCCGGCCCCGCCTTTTCCTCCTCAGCCTTCCTTGCGGCGCAGGTCGAGGTCGTCGAAGCGCCTCGAGCGGCCGTAGCCCACGGCGCCCTCGCCGAAGCGCTCCCGCAGCCGGTCCATGGTCACCGAGAGCTCGCGCCTGCCGCTCGCCACGGCGCCGCGCTCGTCCACCTCGCAGAAGAGGTCCGTCTGGATGCCGGCGGCGTCCGGGGCGAAGTCGCTCACGCCCACGCCCGCGAGCCGCACGTGGGTCCCGGGGCGCCATACGCCCCGCAGCAGCTCGAGCGCCACGGGCACGAAGATGTTCTCGTCGTCGGTGGCGTGGGGCAGGCGCCGCTGCACCGTGCGCCCCTCGCCGAAGGAGAACTTGAGCTTGACGGTGACGGTCCTGCCGGCGAGCCCCTTGGCGCGAAGGCGCCGCCCCACGTTCTCGCCGATGAGCGCCAGCGCTGCCTCGACGTCGGCGAGGTCGGTGAGGTCGCGCGGGAAGGTGCGCTCGTTGCTCACGCTCTTCACGTCCTCGGGAGCGTCGATGCGCGAGACGGGGGAGCGCTCTCTGCCCGCCGCGCGCAGCCGCGCGGAGGCGGCGCCGACCCCGAACACGGGAGCGAGCTGCTCGTCGGTGGCGCGGGCGAGCTGGCCGAGCGTGCGGATGCCCCGCTGCGCCAGCGCCCGGTCGGCCGCCGCGCCGACGCCGCTCATGGCGCGCACGGGCAAGGGGGACAGGAAGCCCGCCTCGGTACCGGGCGGCACCACGGTGAGGCCGCGCGGCTTGTCGCGCTCGCTCGCGATCTTGGCCACGGTCTTGGAGGTGCCCAGCCCGATCGAGCAGGTCACGCCCAGCTCGGCCACGCGCCGCGAGATGCGTTGCGCGATCGCCACGGGGTCCTCGCGCGAGAAGCGCCCGGGGGTGATATCGAAGAAGGCCTCGTCGATGCTCACGCGGTCCACGTAGGGGGTCTCGTCAACCAGGATCGCCATGACGCTCGCGCTGACCTCGCGGTAGCGGTCGAAGTGCCCGGCCGTCCAGATGGCCTGGGGGCACAGGCGCCTTGCCTGCGCGCTCGACATGGCCGAGTGCACGCCGAAGCGCCGCGCCTCGTAGGAGGCCGTGGACACCACGCCGCGCCGCTCGGCGTCGCCGCCCACGATCACGGGCTTGCCGCGCCACTCGGGGTGGTCGAGCTGCTCCACGCTCGCGAAGAAGGCGTCGAGGTCGAGCAGGCCTACGGCGGGACCCTCCCAGCCGCCGAAGAGCCCGGAGACGAACGCGCCCGCATCGTATGTCTGTTCGGTTCTATCCATGGGCCCAGTATAGCGCGGCTTGCGCGCCCGGGGATTCGTGGCTAATATATGGAAACGCTGTCGGCCATACCGACGAAGTGCCTTATCAGGGCTTCACCCGCCCGGGCCGATGGCGTATCATACAAAATCGTTTGTTTATCGGTGCAGCATAGCGCTGCGTAGATGGAGGAGTTTGCATTGGCAGTCAAGATTCGCCTTGCCCGTCACGGCGCCAAGAAGCGTCCGTACTACCGCGTCGTCGTCGCTGATTCCCGTTCCCCGCGCGATGGTCGCCACATCGACGAGGTCGGTCGCTACAACCCGCTGACCAACCCCAAGACCATCGACCTGGACCTCGAGAAGATCGCCGAGTGGCAGTCCAAGGGCGCCCAGCTCACCGACGCCGTCGCCGCCCTGGTTAAGGCCGCCAACGAGGGCCCCAAGGCCGCTACCGAGGCCAAGAAGTCCAAGAAGCAGCTCGCCAAGGAGGCCGAGGCTGCCGCCAAGGCCGCCGAGGAGGCCGCTGCCGCCGAGGGTTCTGAGGAGTAACTCTTGTCTGAGGAGTTCATCGAGTCCGTCGATACGCTCGATGCCGAGGAGGGCATCGACGCCCTTTCGGACCGTATCGCCGACCTCGTCGAGTACCTGGTCGTACAGATCGTCGATGACGCGGACGCCGTGAGCCTCGAGGTCATCGACGGCGCAGACTCCTCCACGATCGAGGTAACCGTCGCCGAGGGCGATGTCGCCAAGGTCATCGGTCGTCACGGCCGCACCATCAAGGCCATCCGCACCCTCGCTCGCGCGCTCGCGGCCCGCCTGGGCACGAGCGTCGAGGTCGAGGTGCTGGGGTAGACCTTGACGACGCCGTATCGAAACATAGCCCGCGTGGTCAAGCCGCACGGGTCCCGTGGGGAGGTCGTCGTGGCAGCGCTGCGCGGCCTTCCCTTTTGTCTGGGGGAGGGCATGCGCGTGGCCCTCACCCCGCCCGCGCTCGACCGCGACCGGTTCGTCACGGTCGAGTCCGTGGGCACGGTGATGGACGGCTCCGCGCTCGTGCGCTTCTCCTGCTGCGACGGGCCGCATGCAGCCGAGTCCATCGCCGGCTGCTACGTGCTCGCCGCGGAGGGGGACCTCTCCCTGGGCGAGCTCGACGTGGCCTTCGAGGACCTGATCGGTCGCGAGGTCGTCGACGCCGAGCGCGGGTCCCTGGGCCGCATCGCCGAGGTCATGGAGACCCCCGCCAACGACGTGTGGGTGGTCGACGGCGGCCCGTTCGGCGAGGTCCTGCTGCCCGTGATCGAGCAGGTGGTGCGCGAGGTGCCCGAGGAGGGCCCCATCGCGGTCCGCGTGCTTCCCGGCCTGATCGACGCGTAGGGCCGCACCCGTTTCGCCCGATACCGCCCGCCGGATGGCCCCGCCGTCCGCGCGGGCGGTTCACGTTTGCAAGGAGGCGGTCGTGAGGATCGACGCCCTGTCCGTGTTCCCCGAGGTCTTCGCCCCCTACATGGAGGCGTCCATCATGGGGCGCGCCCAGCGCGCGGGCCTGCTCGAGTTCCACGCGCACGACCTGCGCGACTGGACGCGCGATAGGCACCGCACCGTGGACGACGAGCCCTATGGTGGCGGCGCGGGCATGCTCATGAAGTGCCCGCCGCTCATGGAGGCCATCGAGGAGCTGCGCGACGCGCCCGGGATCCCGCGCGCCCGCGTGGTCTTCTTCACGCCGTGCGGGGAGCGCTTCGACCAGCACGTAGCCGAGCGGCTCGCCGCCGAGGAGCGCCTGCTTTTGGTCTGCGGTCGCTACGAGGGCATGGACGAGCGCGCCTACGCCCTGGCCGACGAGCGCCTCTCCATCGGGGACTACGTGCTCACCGGCGGCGAGCTCGCCGCCATGGTGGTGGCCGACGCCGCGGCGCGCCTCATCCCCGGCGTGCTGGGCGACGACATGTCCAGCGTGGACGAGTCCTTCGCCACGGGCGAGGGCGGCGGCCTGCTCGAGTACGAGCAGTACACCCGCCCGGCCGAGTACCACGGCGCGGGCGTGCCCGAGGTGCTGCTCTCCGGCGACCACGCCCGCGTGGACGCCTGGCGCCGCCGCAACGCCATCGAGCGCACCGTGCGCTGGAGACCCGACCTCATCGCCTCCGCGCAGCTGACCGAAGATGAGCGCGCCTTTGCCGAGCACCTGCTCGCGGCGCGCGCGGAAGGGGAGTGAGCGCCATGAGCGCATCCGTGCGCGGGGTCGCCCGCGAGGCCGTGAGCTGGGTCGTCGCCATCGCGGTGGCCCTGCTGGCCGCATTCTTGATCCGGACCTTCGTGATGATGCCCTTCGTGGTGCCCTCGGGCTCCATGGAGCCCACCATCCAGGTGGGCGACTCCATCTTCGCCCAGAAGGTCACGCTCGAGCTGGGCGGGCACGTCCAGGCCGGCGACATCGTGGTCTTCCACGACCCGGAGGGCACCTCCGGCGACGATTACCTCGTCAAGCGCGTGGTGGCCACGGGCGGCCAGACGGTCGATCTTCGCGACGGCGCGGTGTACGTTGACGGCGTGGCCATCGACGAGCCCTACGCGTCCGGGAGCTCCTATCCGCTTGCCACGCAGGCGGCCGGCGTCGAGGTGAGCTTCCCCTACACCGTGCCCGAGGGCTCTGTGTGGGTGATGGGCGACAACCGCGGGAACTCCGCCGACTCGCGCTACTTCGGCGCGGTGGGGGAGTCGAGCATGGTCGGCATCGCCTTCTTCCGCTACTGGCCGCTCGGCCGTATGGGGACTCTCGGCTCTTAGCGCCCCGGCCCGCGGCCGCGGCCGCGCCTTGCGATACACTACCGAGACTGTACGTATCTAACGTCGAAAGAGGGGGAACCGAGCGCATGGACGCCCAAGCTCTCACATTCCAAGACATGATCCTCGCCCTTGAGCACTACTGGGCGAGCCATGGCTGCACCGTCATGCAGCCCTACGACTCCGAGGTGGGCGCGGGCACGTTCCACACCGCCACGCTGCTGCGCAGCCTGGGGCCCAAGTCGTGGCGCGCCTGCTACCCGCAGCCCTGCCGCCGCCCGGCGGACGGCCGATACGGCGAGAACCCCAACCGCATGCAGCACTACTACCAGTTCCAGGTGCTCATCAAGCCGAGCCCGGAGGACTCCCAGGAGCTCTACCTGGGCTCGCTCAAGGCCATCGGCCTAGACCCGGCCGAGCACGACGTGCGCTTCGTGGAGGATGACTGGGAGAGCCCGACCCTGGGGGCCTGGGGCCTGGGCTGGGAGGTCTGGCTCGACGGCATGGAGGTCACCCAGTTCACCTACTTCCAGCAGGTGGGCGGCATCGAGTGCGATCCGGTGCCCGTCGAGATCACCTACGGCCTGGAGCGCATCGCCATGTACGCCCAGGGCGTCACCTCCGTGTACGACCTCGTGTGGTCCTACCTGCCCGACGGCACGCCCATGACCTACGGCGACGTGTTCCTGGAGAACGAGCGCGAGTTCTCGGCGTACAACTTCGAGGTGGCCGACGTCGACATGATGCGCCAGAAGTTCGAGGACTACGAGCGCGAGTGCCACGCCTGCCTGGACGCCGGCCTGCCGCTACCCGGCTACGACTGCGTGCTCAAGTGCAGCCACGCCTTCAACCTGCTCGACAGCCGCGGCGCGCTGTCCGCCACGGAGCGCGCGGCCTACATCCTGCGCGTCCGCACGCTCGCCAAGGCCGCGTGCGAGAGCTACCTGGAGCATGTTGCCGGCACCGACGATCAGAAGGGCGAGGTGGCTTAGATGGCCGAGACCCGTGACTTCCTGCTCGAGCTCGGCGTGGAGGAGATGCCCTCCGCGCCGCTCATGAACGCCGTCAAGCAGTACGGCAAGATGGTCGCCTCCGGCCTGGACGAGGCCGGCTTGACTCACGGCGAGGTCCGCGTGATCTCCAGCCCGCGCCGCCTGGCGGCCCTGGTGCGCGACGTGGCGGTGGAGACCGCCGCCGTGCACGAGACCATGCGAGGCCCCGCGGCGAACATCGCCTTCGACGCCGAGGGCGCGCCGACCCGCGCCGCCGAGGGCTTTGCCCGCAAGAACGGCGTGTCCGCGGCCGAGCTCGTGCGTCGCGTGGACGCCGACGGCCGCGAGTACGTCTTCGCCGAGCGCAACGTCCCCGCGCGTCCCGCCGCGCCGATCCTCACCGCCCTGGCCGAGAAGGTCATCGCGCACCTGGAGTGGCCCAACTACCGATCCCAGCGCTGGGGCGCCACGCACGAGTCCTTCGTGCGCCCGGTGCGCTGGATCTGCGCGCTGCTGGGCGGCGACGTGGTGCCGGTGAGCTTCGCCGGCGTCCAGAGCGGCAACACCACCCGCGGTCATCGCGTGCTCTCTCCGGGCGAGCACGTCGTGAGCGAGCCCGCCGACTACGAGGCTGTGCTCGAGGCCGCCCATGTGCTGGGCGCCGAGCGCCGCGAGCAGGCCATCCGCGAGGGCATCGCCGCCGTGGAGGCCGAGCTGGGAGTGCGCGTCGACACCCCGCGCAAGGTCTTCGACGAGGTCGTGAACCTCTGCGAGTGGCCGACCGTGCTCGTGGGCCGCTTCGACGAGGAGTTCCTCGCCGTGCCCTCCGAGATCATCTGCGAGTCCATGCTCTCCAACCAGCGCTACTTCCCGACTTACGACGCGGAAGGTAAGCTCACCCGCGCCTTCGTGGTGGTCTCCAACGCCGACCCGGCCGTGTCCGAGACGGTCGTCGACGGCAACGAGCGCGTGGTCCGCGCCCGCCTGTACGATGCCAAGTTCTTCTACGACGAGGACCTGAAGGTGCCCCTGGACGAGTTCCGCGAGCGCCTGGCCAACGTGGGTTTCCAGCGGAAGCTCGGCAACGTGCTGCAGAAGTCCGAGCGCATCGAGGACCTCGCCCTGGTGATCGCGCACGAGTGCCGCCTGGGTGCCAAGCTCTCAGCCGAGTGCGCGCGCGCCGCGCACCTCGCCAAGGCCGACCTCGTGTCCGGCGCCGTGATCGAGTTCACGAGCCAGCAGGGCGTCATGGGCGGCTACTACGCGCTGGCCGCGGGCGAGGGCGAGACGGTTGCCGAGGGCATCCGCGACCACTACCGTCCGCGCTTCGCCGGTGACGAGCTGCCCGAGGGCACCTGCGGCTGCGTGGTCGCCGTGGCCGACAAGCTGGACACCATCGCCGGCATGTTCGCCATCGGCGAGCCGCCCACCGGCTCAAAGGACCCCTTCGCGCTGCGCCGCGCCGCCATCGGCGTGATCAACATCCTGCGCGACCGCCTGCACATCGGCTTCGAGGAGCCGATTCGCGCCGCCCTCGCGAGCTACGACGAGCAGGGCATCGAGTTCGACCTTGACGAGGTCGCCGAGGCCGTGCGCGCCTTCCTCATGGGCCGCATGCAGCAGATCGCCCGCGACGAGAAGGTCTCGCCCGACACCGTGGCCGCCGTCTCCGCTGGCAGCGTGTGCGCGCCCACCGAGTTCCTCGCCCTCGCGCATGCCCTGGAGGACGCGCGCCGCGACGACCCCGAGACCTTCGAGAACCTGGCCGTGGCCTACGCCCGCGCCGCGCACCTGGCCGACGCCGAGCTGGGCGTCGAGGTCGACGAGTCGCTGCTGGGCGAGTCGGAGGCCGCGCTGCTCGCCGCGGTGGACGCCGCGTCCGCGACCGTGGCCGAGGCGCTCGCCGCCCACGACTTCGCCGCGCTCATCGCCGCGCTCGCCGGCCTGCGTGGGCCTATCGACGCCTTCTTCGACGACGTCATGGTTATGGACGAGGACGAGGCCCTGCGCGCCAACCGCCTGCGCCTGCTCAACCGCTTCGAGGCGGTCTTCGCCGACGTGGCCGACATGGGCGAGCTCGCCAAGAAGAAATAGCCTCGCGCTTGTGGAGGGTTTGGTCCACGGGATTTTCATCCTTGCAACCCGGCCCTCCTCAGGTAGAATAGCAACGTTTGTTCAACCCATGTGCCGGTCAGGAGATGCGGCACCTCTGGCTAGAAGTTAGGAATTGACATGGATTACATCCGCGCTATCGAGCGTCAGCAGATCCGCGAGGACATCCCGCAGGTCCGCGTCGGCGACAACGTCAAGGTGCACTACCGCATCAAGGAGGGTGACCGCGAGCGCATCCAGGTCTTCCAGGGCGACGTCATCCGCATGAGCGGTGCCGGCTCCCGCGAGACCTTCACCGTCCGCAAGCTCAGCTTCGGCATCGGCGTCGAGCGCACCTTCCCGCTGCACAGCCCCAAGATCGGCAAGCTCGAGGTCGTGCGCCACGGTCGCGTCCGTCGCGCCAAGCTCTACTACCTGCGCGACAAGGTGGGTAAGGCTGCCCGCATCCCGGAGAAGCGCTAAGCTGCGGCTTTCCGAGGCACGGCTTCTCGGTCCTCAGCCTTCGGCTCGCGTTCCTCCGTACGCCACGCCTTGGCTTCAAGTCGATAAGCCGCACTTCGAAAACACCCGCGGTCGGTTGCCGTCGAGCCCCAACCCGGGGCACATCGAAAACCTTTTCCAAGTATTTAAAAGGAGTCGCTCGTTGAGGGCGGCTCCTTCTTTTTGGAGTTGATGTCCCATGGCTAACATGACGAGCTCGCTCTCGGCCACGGCGGTGGCCACGGCGCTCGCGGGCGCCTCCGTCGAGGAGGTCCCCGCCCTCGTGGAGCGCTACGCCGACGACCCGCGCGCCCAGGTCCGCAAGGCCTGCGAGCGCGCCCTCAAGCGGCGCGAGAGGCACCTGGCCGAGGTGGCGCGCGTGGGGGCCATGTATGCCGCCATGCGCGAGCTCGGCGGGGACGGTATCGTGGTCGGCGTGGACGAGGTGGGGCGCGGCTCCGTGGCCGGCCCGCTCACCGTGTGCGCCGTCTGCCTGCCCGACGAACCGCGAATCCTCGGCATCAACGATTCCAAGCAGCTCGCGCCCGCCCGCCGCGAGATCCTCGCCGCGCAGATCGCCGAGGCCGCCACGGCGATCGGCATCTGCCACATCCCGCCGGCGCGCATCGATGAGGTGGGCATGGCGCGCTGCCTGCGCGAGGCGGTGGCGGGGGCCGTGGCCGACACCGGCCTCGCCCCCGACTGCGTGCTCATGGACGGCAACCCCCTGGGCGCCGTGGAGAACGAGCGCGACGTGGTGAAGGGCGACGCCAAGGTGGCCTGCATCGCCGCCGCGAGCATCGTGGCCAAGGTGACCCGAGACGAGCTCATGCGCGAGTACGACGAGGAATACCCGGGCTATCACCTCGGCAAGTCCAAGGGCTACGCCTCGTCCGAGCACATCGCCGCGATCCGTGAGCGCGGTCTCACGCCCATCCACCGCGTGAGCTTTTGTGGGAACTTCTTGGAGACGGCCCGCCTGTTTTAAGGAGGGAATGTGGATATGGAGACGCGCCCACCCGTCGGATAGACCCGGAGAGCGGGCGCGTCGCATATCGGGCCGGCATCCCGGCACAGCTCTCGCGCAGGTCCCGGACAGCTCTCGCGCGATCCCGGTAAGCTCGCCGGGCCCATACTCCCCGAACCGACGACGGAGAGGGGAGCGCTCATGGGAGCAACCACACGGCACACGCAGATGTTCTATTCCGAGACGGTGCGGGAGGAGGACCCCAAGGGCCTGGACGAGTCCGCGTTCCCGGGCGCGGTCGAGCACGACCCATGCGAGATTCTCGATCACGTCGACGACGAGGATCGCCGCGACCCCGAGCGGGAGGACGCGCGCGACCCCGAATGGGATGACGGGCTCCCGTTTGCCGGCGTGGACCCCGAGCGCCTCTCGCGCCACGAGCTCGGCATGCTCGGCGAGGAGGTGGCCGCGCGCGAGCTTGCGCGCATGGGCTACGAGATCTTGGACCGCAACTACCGCTGCCGCGAGGGCGAGGCCGACATCGTGGCCTACGACCTGGTCGATGACGTGGTGGTGCTCGTGGAGGTCAAGACCCGCCGCGCCGGGACGGTCTCGGACGGCACCTACGCCGAGGAGGCGGTCGACGCGCGCAAGCGGCGCCGCTACCGCCGCATCGCCTCCTGCTACCTCATGGAGAACTTCCCGACCCGCTCCATCCGCTTCGACGTGATGGCGGTGACGGTCAACCCCGACCGCACGGCCGAGGTGCACCACGTGGTGGCCGCCTTCGACTGGGACGCCGACCGATGAGTGGCGAGGCCGCACCGCGAACCTTCGCCGTGCACGCGGCGTGCCTGCGCGGCGTCGAGGCCGTCCCGGTGACCGTGGAGGTCTCGCTATCCGGCGGCATCCCGGGTATCTGCATCGTGGGGCTGGGCGACACCGCCGTGATGGACGCCCGCGTGCGCATCAGGAGCGCCATGCGCGCCTGCGGCTTCGAGCTGCCGCGCCGCAACATCACCGTGAACCTGGCGCCCGGGGACATGCGCAAGACGGGCACGGGCTTCGACCTTCCCATCATGGTCGCCATCCTCGCGCTCACCGACCAGATCCCGCGCGCGGGGCTCGACGGCTGTCTGTTCTGCGGCGAGCTCGCGCTCGAGGGCTACGTGCTGCCCATGCGCGGCGAGGTCGCCTACGCCCTGCTCGCTCGCGAGTCCGGCCTGGAGCTCGTGGGCGGCTGGTCCGGCGCGCACGTGCCCCTCGACGGCGTCCCCATGGGCTACATCTCCTACATGGGGACCCTGCGCGAGGGCGTCTCCGTGGCGAGCAAGGCGTTTCCCGCCCCGGCGGCGGAGGCCGGCGCGCACGCGCCGCGCCCGGACTTCTCCGATGTCATCGGCCAGGACATGGCCAAACGAGGGCTCGCGATCGCGGCCGCCGGCGGGCTGGGCCTGCTCATGGTGGGACCTCCCGGCGCCGGCAAGACGATGCTCGCGCGGCGCATGACGGGCATCCTGCCCCCGATCGAGGCGGTCGAGCGGCAGGAGGCCCTGTGCATCCATTCCGTCTCGGGCGAGGACACCGCGGGGCTCCTCGCGGGTGAACGGCCGTTCCGCAGCCCGCACCACAGCATCTCGGCCGCGGGCCTGGTGGGCGGCGGTCGGCCGGTTCATCCCGGCGAGATCAGCCTGGCGCACGGCGGCGTGCTGTTCCTGGACGAGTTGGCGGAGTTTCCCACGCGCGTGCTCCAGGAGCTCCGCCAGCCGCTGGAGGAGGGGATCGTGAGGATCGTGCGCGTGGAGGGCTCCTTCGCCTTCCCGGCGCGGTTCCAGCTGCTCGCCGCGAGCAACCCTTGCCCTTGCGGCTACCTCGGCGACCCCGAGGTCCCGTGCTCGTGCACCACGGGTGCGATCGACCGCTACCAGGCAAAGCTCGGCGGGCCGCTCGCCGACCGCATCGACATGGCGCTCGACATCGCCCGGCCCGACCCCGACCTGATCGTGGAGGGCGCCGAGGGGCTCTCCACGGCCGACCTGCGCGAACTCGTGGTGCGCGGGCGGGCCTTCCGCGCGTGGCGGCGCACCCGTCGCGCGTCCGCCGCGGGCGCGGGGTGCGCCTCGGACGCCGTGCGCGGCGCGGTGGCGCGCTTCGCGATCGACGCCGAGGGCGAGGAGGCGCTGCTGGGGATCGCGCGGCGCAACCACCTGACCGGCCGCGGCATCGTGCGCCTGTGCCGGGTGGCGCGCACCATCGCCGACATAGGGGAGCGCGAACTGGTCTCGCGGGCGCACATGCTCGAGGGCGCCATGTACCAAGGGAGGGTGAGCGATGCCGTCCGCTGACGTGAGGCGCGAGGTGGCGCTTGGGGGCGAGGGCTACCCGTCCCGCCTGGCCGAGCTGACCGACCCTCCGGCGCGCCTCTATATCCGGGGTGCCGTGGAGGCGCTCGCGGGGCCCTGCCTCTCCATCGTGGGCGCCCGTCGAGCCACGCCCTACGGCATCGCCGTGGCGGAGATGGCGGGGCGCGTGGCCGCCGAGTCGGGTGTCACCGTGGTCTCCGGCGGGGCGCTCGGCGTGGACCAAGCCGCGGGGACGGCCGCCCTGGACGCTGGCGGCCGGCACGTGGTGGTGCTCGGGTGCGGGGCCGACGTCACCTATCCCAAGAGCTCCGCGGGACTGATCTCCCGTGCGATCGGGAACGGGGGAGCGGCGGTGTCACTGGACCCGTGGGGCACCCCGCCGCGCAAGTGGGCCTTCCCGCGGCGCAACCGGGTGATCGCGGCCCTCTCGGAGGCGCTCGTCATCACCGAGGCGGGCCTGCCCTCGGGGACCTTCTCCACGGCGGAGACGGCCCTCGAGCTCGGCCGCGAGCTGCTGGCGGTACCGGGATCGATCCTCTCGCCGGCCTCGCGCGGCAGCAACCGCCTCATCTCCGAGGGCGCCACCTGCATCGCCGACGAGGAGGCGCTCGAGGTGGCCGTATCGCGCATCTACGGGGTGCTCAGGCTCTGCCGCTCCGAGGCTCCCGCGCCCTCGCTCCCGCCCACCGAGGCCCGCGTGCTCGAAGCGCTCGTGGCCACGCCGATGCGCGCGGAGGCGATCGCCCGCATGCTCGGAACGGGGCCGACGGAGTGCCTGCTGCTGCTCTCGGACATGAGCGTGGCGGGGCTCGTGGAGCGCCTGCGCGACGGCTGCTTCGCCCCCACGAAATCCGCGCTTCACGCCCGCACCGGCTTGGGTCACAATATGGGTTCCCGCTAACGGACGGAAGGGGAGCGGCATGGCGCTCGATACGGTTGATGTGGTCGGCGGCGGGCTGGCGGGCTGCGAGTGCGCCTGCCAACTCGCCGACAGGGGCGTTCGCGTGCGCCTGCACGAGATGAGGCCCGAGGTCTCCTCGCCCGCGCACCACACCGGCGACCTCGCCGAGCTCGTGTGCTCCAACTCGTTCAAGTCCACGCGGCCCGACTCCGCCGCCGGCCTGCTCAAGCATGAGCTCTCATGTATGGGCTCCGTGCTCATCGATTGCGCGCGCCGCGCCTCGGTGCCCGCCGGCGGGGCGCTCGCCGTAGACCGCACCGCCTTCTCGCGGCTCGTGGCCGAGGAGGTGGCTGCCCGCCCGCTCATCGAGGTGGTCCGCGGCGAGGTCACCGAGATCCCGATCGGCCGCTGCGTCATCGCGGCGGGGCCGCTCTGCTCGCCGGCGCTCTCCGAGAAGGTGCTCGCGCTCGTGGGCGGCGACGCACTTTCGTTCTTCGACGCGGCGGCGCCCATCGTGGACGCCTCCACGCTCGACATGGACGTGCTGTTCCGCCAGTCCCGCTACGGCGGGGAGGGAGGCGGCGACTACCTCAACGCCCCGTTCGACCGCGAGGAGTACGACGCCTTCATCGACGCCCTCGTGGGCGCCGAGCGCGTGGTCCTCAAGGACTTCGAGCGCCGCGAGCTCTTCCAGGCGTGCCAGCCGGCCGAGGAGGTCGCGCGTACGGGGCACGACGCCATCCGCTTCGGCGCGATGAAGCCGGTGGGCCTCACCGACCCGCGCTCGGGGCGCCGTCCCTGGGCCGCCGTGCAGCTGCGCTCCGAGAACGCCGAGCACACCGCCTACAACCTCGTGGGTTTCCAGACGAACCTCACCTTCGGCGAGCAGAAGCGCGTGTTCCGCATGATTCCGGGCCTGGAGCGCGCCGAGTTCTTCCGCTACGGCGTGATGCACCGCAACACCTTCGTGGACGCCCCGCGCGTGCTCGACGCCACCTTCGCCGTGCCCGGTACCGCCGTGCGCCTGGCGGGCCAGATCACGGGTACCGAGGGCTACACCGAGGCGATCGCCTCGGGCCTGCTCGCCGCCCTCAACACCTACGCGGACATAGCGGGCCTGCCCGCGGCCTCGCTGCCGCGCACGGGAGCCTTCGGCGCGCTCGCGGCCTACGCCACGGACCCCGCCACGGTGGACTACCAGCCCATGCACGTGAACTTCGGCATCGTGCCGCCGCTGGGGGACGGGCGCCGCCGCTCCAAGCGCGACCGCTACGCCGCCTACGCCGAGCGCGCCGAGGCGGACCTTGCCGCCTACATCGCCTCCCGCCCCGACCTGTGGGGCCCCGATGCCCGATGAGGCGACGCTTGCCGCGATAGACGGCTTCATCGCCTACATCGCGGGCGCCCGGGGCCTCTCCGGCGAGACGGTGCGCGCCTACGGGCAGCACCTCGAGGCCTACGCGCGCTGGGCGGGCCGCACGGGCGTGGACGCCCTGGCGCCCGAGGTGCCCGAGCTTCGCGGCTACCTCGCCGAGCTCTCGCGCGCGGGCTACGCGCCTAAGACCATCGCCGCTCACCTCTCGACCCTGCGCGGGTTCTTCTCCTGGCTCATGCTCGAGGGCTTGGCCGAGCGCGATCCCGCGAGCGCCCTCATGGCACCCAAGATTCCGTCGAGCCTGCCGCGCTCGCTCACCGCGGCCCAGGCCGAGGCGCTCCTCGCCGCGCCCGACACCTCCGCGCCCTCGGGCCTGCGCGACGCCTGCATGCTCGAGCTCCTCTACGCGAGCGGGGCGCGCGTCTCGGAGCTCGCGGGGCTCGACGTGGGCTCCGTCGACCTTTCCGAGTGCACGGTCCGCCTGTTCGGCAAGGGCTCCAAGGAGCGGATCGTGCCCCTGTACCGCCGCGCGGTCGAGGCGGTCGCGGCCTACCTCGAGGGAGGGCGCCCGGCCCTGGTCGCCGGCTCGCGCGGCGCGGGGGAGCGCGGCGGCCGGCCGGCCCTGTTCGTCTCGTCGCGCGGGCGGGCCATGGACGCCGCCGCGCTCCGTGCGCGCTTCAAACGCCTGTGCGCGGCCGCCGGCATCCCGTCCGACGCGTCGCCCCACGCCATGCGGCACACCTTCGCCACCGACCTGCTCTCCGGTGGCGCGGACCTGCGCGTGGTGCAGGAGCTGCTGGGACATGCGAGCCTCTCGACCACGCAGCTCTACACGCACCTCACGCCCGAGCGCCTGCGCGGCGCGCTCGCGCAGGCCCACCCGCGCGCGTAAGGCCGGCGCCGCGCGGCTCGCTCGCTCGGACGCACATAGAGAGTCCATACCATTCGCGGGCGATTCCTGTTACTATTCTGAAGGTTGCGCGACCGCGCAGCTCCCAATACGCACGCGCGGCTACTCATCGCCCGTGGTGCCCGACGCAAGGTAGCGATTCGTCGGGTGGTCGATGAGGCCGACACCGCGCGGAGGCAAACCACAGGAGGTAAACATGGCTACCAAGATCAATATCCGCACCCTGCTCGAGGCCGGCTGCCACTTCGGCCACCAGACCCGCCGCTGGAACCCCAAGATGAAGCCGTTCATCTTCGGTGAGCGCAACGGCATCTACATCCTCGACCTCAAGCAGACCATCATCGAGGCCGACCGTGCCTACACCTTCCTCAAGAGCACCTGCGCCAAGGGCGGCAAGGTGCTGTTCGTCGGCACCAAGAAGCAGGCCCAGGAGGCCGTGAAGACCGCCGCCGAGCGCGCCGGCATGCCCTACATCAACCAACGCTGGCTGGGCGGCATGCTCACCAACTTCCAGACCATCAAGAGCCGCATCGCCAAGATGGAGGAGCTGGAGCGCATGGTCGAGGACGGCTCCATGGCGCTGCGCGTCAAGAAGGAGCAGGCCGTAATGGGCAAGGAGCTCGCCAAGCTGCAGAACAACCTCGGCGGCGCCCGCGACCTCAAGACCCTGCCTGCCGCCCTCTTCGTGATCGACACCAAGCGCGAGGAGAACGCCATCAAGGAGGCCCAGCGCCTGAACATCCCGGTCGTGGCCCTCATCGACACCAACTCCGACCCCGATGAGGTCGAGTTCGGCGTCCCCTGCAACGACGACGCCATCTCCGCCGTGTCCCTGATGTGCGAGCTGTTCGCCGACGCCTGCCTGGCCGGCTCCGGCAGGGAGCAGATCTCCGAGGCCGAGATGGCCGCCGCCGAGGCCCCCGCTGCCAACGCCGAGTAGCTCTTCCCACGCACGTTAGCAAACGATCGAGAAAGGACCCAACATGGCCCAGATCACCGCAGCTATGGTCAAGCAGCTCCGCGAGATGACCGACTCCCCGATGATGGAGTGCAAGAAGGCACTCGTCGAGGCTGACGGCGATATCGACGCCGCCGTCGACATCATGCGCAAGAACGGCCTGGCCGCCGCCGCCAAGAAGGCCGGCCGCGCCACCAACGAGGGCACCATCGCCGCCTACATCACCGAGGACGGCAAGTCCGGCGCCCTGGTCGAGGTCTCCTGCGAGACCGACTTCGTGGCCTCCAACCCCAAGTTCACCGGCTTCGCCGCCGAGGTCGCCAAGACCGTCGTGGCCTCCAAGCCGGCCGACGCCGAGGCCCTCATGGCCTGCGACATGGAGGGCGAGACCGTGGAGGCCGGCCTGACCGAGCTCATCCACGTCATCGGCGAGAACATGAAGATCGCCCGCTTCACCTCCCGCGCCACCGAGGCCGGAGCGCTGTCCAGCTACATCCACATGGGCGGCAAGATCGGCGTCATGGTCGAGTTCGCCTTCGACAAGCCCGAGACCGCCGAGGCCGAGGCCTTCAAGACCTTTGCCCACGACGTGGCCCTGCAGGTGGCCGCCGCCGCCCCGATCTGCGCCGTTCGCGAGGACGTGCCGCAGGACGTCATCGACCACGAGGTCGAGATCTACAAGGCGCAGGCCGCCGAGTCCGGCAAGCCCGAGGCCATCCAGGAGAAGATGGCCGTCGGTCGCCTGGAGAAGTTCTTCAAGGGTTCCGTCCTCACCGAGCAGGAGTTCATCAAGGATTCCAGCCTCACGGTGAAGAAGTACGCCGAACAGGTCTCCAAGGAGCTCGGCGACGAGATCCGCATCGTGGCCTTCGATCGCCTGACCCGCGGCGAGTAACGCGCGTCACCTTGTATTGCAAGCAGGCTGTGGGCATGGGTCCATGGCCTGCTTTTTTATGGACGGGGGCTGTTTGCTGATAGAATATGGCAGATAGCGACAGTGAGGAGGACGGATTGTCTGACTACCGATACAAGCGGGTGCTTCTGAAGCTCTCCGGCGAGGCGCTGATGGGCGAGGGCGGCTACGGTATCGACCCGAGCGTGACCGAGCGCCTGGCCCGCCAGATCAAGGGCATCGCCGAGGACGGCGTCGAGGTCGGCATCGTCGTGGGCGGCGGCAACATCTTCCGCGGCCTTGCCGGCTCCGCCAAGGGCATGGACCGCGCCCAGGCCGATTACATGGGCATGCTCGCCACCATCATGAACGCGCTCGCCCTGCAGGACGCCTTCGAGCAGCAGGGCTGCCGCTGTCGCGTCATGAGCGCCATCCAGATGAACGAGGTCTGCGAACCCTACATCCGCCGCCGCGCCATGAACCACCTCGCCAAGGGCGAGATCGTGATCTTCGCCGCCGGTTCGGGCAACCCCTACTTCACCACGGACACCGCCGCCGCGCTGCGCGCCTGCGAGATCGGCGCCGACTGCCTGCTCAAGGCCACCAAGGTCGACGGCATCTACGACAAGGACCCGGTGGCCCACGAGGACGCCGTGCGCTTCGACTCCATCAGCTACCGCGAGGTGCTCGTCCGCGGCCTGCAGGTCATGGACACCACGGCCACCGCGCTCTCCCAGGACAACAGCATGCCCATCATCGTCCTCAACATCGAGGGCGAGGACAATATCAAGCGAGCCCTTTGCGGCGAGCCCGTCGGTACCGTCGTTTACCAGGAGGACTAACCATGGACGGCATCACTCAGAACATGGATAAGACGCTCGACTCCCTGAGCCACAACTTCTCCAAGGTGCGCACCGGCCGCGCCAACGCCAACGTGCTGGCCGACATCACCGTCGAGTACTACGGCGTGCCCACGCCCATCACCCAGGTGGCCGCCGTCAAGTCCCCCGAGGCCCACATGCTCGTGATCGAGCCGTGGGACAAGGCCCTCGTCAACGCCGTGGTCAAGGCCATCTCCGCCTCCGACCTGGGCATCACCCCCAGCTCCGACGGCATGGTCATCCGCCTGCCGTTCCCGGCGCCCACCGAGGAGCGCCGCCGCGAGCTCGTCAAGGAGTGCCGCGAGTACGCCGAGCAGGCCAAGATCGCCATCCGCAACATCCGTCGCGACGCTAACAACAAGCTCGACCGCGACGAGGAGCTCACCGAGGACGAGGTCCGTCGCGAGCAGGCCAAGGTCCAGAAGCACACCGACGCCTACGTGGCCAAGATCGACGAGATGCTGAAGGCCAAAGAGTCCGAGGTTATGGAGATCTAGCTTGATCATCGACGAGTCTATGCTCGCGGAGCACTTCGAGGACGCGCCCGGTGATATCGCGCTTGCCGATATCGACCTTGGGCGCGTCCCTCGGCATATCTCGTGCATCATGGACGGCAACGGCCGCTGGGCCACCTCGCGCGGGCTCTCGCGCACCGAGGGGCACAAGGCCGGTATCGTCGCCCTGCGAGAGGTCATCACCACCGCCGTGCGCCTCGGCGTCGACGTGCTGTCCGCCTACGCCTTCTCCACGGAGAACTGGAACCGCCCCCAGCACGAGGTGAACGTGCTCATGCACCTGTTCGCCAAGACCTTCGTTGACGAGCTGCCGCTGCTCAAGCGCGAGAACGTCCGCGTGGTTTTCCTAGGCGACATCTCGGCGCTGCCCAAGAAGACGCGCGAGGTCTTCGAGCGCGGCCTGGCCGAGTGCGCCGACCACACCGGCATGACGCTCGCGCTCGCCGTGAACTACGGAGGCCGCGCCGAGCTCGCCCGCGCCGCCCGCGAGCTCGCCCGCGAGGTGGCCGCCGGTAGGCTCGACCCCGAGCTGATCGACGAGGACGCGCTTGCTGCGCGCCTCTATACCGCCGGCCTGCCCGACCCAGAGCTCGTGATCCGCACCTCCGGCGAGCTGCGCATCTCTAACTACCTGCTGTGGCAGGTGGCGTACTCCGAGTTCTACGTCACGAGCGACTATTGGCCCGATTTCGACCGTTGGGGGATGCTCCGCGCCATCGCCGCCTTCCAGGGTCGCGACCGGCGTTTCGGCGGCCTCTCGAAGCCGAGCGTCGCCTAGCCCCGTCTCCCGCCTAAGGAGAAGCATTGGATTCCAACGACAAGAACCCCGGCGCGTCCAAGCCGGGTGCCCTCAAGGCCTTCATCACGCGCGCGGTGTACGGCCTAGCCTACGCGGCGATCTTCATCGGGTGCCTCGTGCACGGCCGCGTCGCCACGGCGCTCTTCACCGCCGTCATGGCGGCGCTGTGCTGCGGCGAGTTCTACCGCATGGTGCGCCGCGACGGCAAGGTGCCCAACGAGCCGATCGGCATCGTCGCCACCTTGCTGTTCCCGCTGGCCGCCCTCGGCCGCACCGAGCTCATCTTCGGCGTGATGTGCCTGCTCATGGCCTCCGTGGGCCTGTGGTACGTCTCCTCGCCGCGCACGCGCGTCGCCGACGTGTGCGTGACGCTCTTCGGCCCGATCTACACGGGCTTCATGCTCTCGGCCATCGTGCTCACCCGCGCGGAGATGCCCGGCGACGCCGGCGCGCTGCTCTCGGTGGGCGTGTGCGCCACGCTGTGGGTCTCCGACTCGTTCGCCTACATGGTGGGCAGCAGGCTCGGCCGCCACAAGATGGTGCCCAAGATCAGCCCCAACAAGAGCTGGGAGGGCTTTGTCGGCGGCTTGGTGGGCGGCGTGCTCATCTGGGTGATCCTGTGGGCCACCGGCTGGTACGCCATGGAGCTGTGGTTCGCCGTGGCGGCGGGCATCGTCGTGTCCGTTATGGGTGTCGTGGGCGACCTCATCGAGAGCCGTATGAAGCGCGGCGTGGGAGTCAAGGACTCGGGCAACCTCATGCCCGGCCACGGGGGCATGCTTGACCGCACGGACTCGATAATCTTCGGCGCCATGGCGGCGCACCTCATCCTCGTGCTGGGAGGCATCCTGTGACGGGGGCTAAAAAGCGCGTCGCCATCCTTGGCTGCACCGGCTCGGTGGGCCTCCAGACGCTCGACGTGTGCCGCCAGCATGCGGACCGGCTGCAGGTGGTGGCCCTCTCCGCGCATACCCGTACCAAGTCGCTGGTGGCCGCCGCGCGCGACTTCGGCGCCTCCCGCGTATGCGTGACCGACCCCGCCCACGCCCACGACGCCGCGCTTACCGGCCTGCCCCGCGGATGCGTCGCGCTCCAGGGGATGGAGCGGGCCGTCCAGATGTGCCTTTCCGAGGACGTCGACATCGTCGTGGTCTCCGTGGTGGGCGCCGCGGGTCTTGCGGCCTGCTATGAGCTCGTGCGCGCCGGCAAGACGGTCGCCATCGCCAACAAGGAATCGCTCGTGGTGGGTGGCGACCTCATCATGCCGCTCGCCCGGCCCGGCCAGCTGCTGCCGGTCGACTCCGAGCACTCGGCCATCTTCCAGTGCTACCTGGGGGAGCGCGCCGACGAGACCCATTGCATCTGGCTCACCTGCTCGGGTGGCCCGTTCTTCGGCCGCACGCGCGAGGAGCTGGGGCGCGTCACCGTGGCGGACGCCCTGTCGCACCCCACGTGGAGCATGGGCTCGAAGATCACCATCGACTCCGCCACCCTCATGAACAAGGGCCTGGAGCGCATCGAGGCCAAGCACCTGTTCGGCATCCCCATGGAGGACATCCGCGTGGTGATCCATCGCCAGTCCAAGATCCACTCCATGGTGGAGTTCGCCGACGGTTCGGTGATGGCGCACCTTGGCGCCTCGGACATGCGCATCCCGTGCCAGTACGCGCTCAGCTACCCCGAGCGCTGGGAGAGCCCGGCGCCGCGCGTGGACTTCCGCGAGCTCGGGAGCCTGGACTTCGCCGCGCCGGATATGGAGACCTTCCATTGCCTGGCGCTGGCCGAATGGGCCGGCACGGTGGGGGGAACCATGCCCTGCGTGCTCAACGCCGCCAACGAGGTCGCCGTGGGCGCGTTCCTTTCCGGCTCGTGCTCGTTCACCGATATCGACGCCATCGTCGAGCGATGCATGGACGCGCACGGGGTGGAGCAGGTCCAGTCCCTCGAGCAGCTGCTCGATATCGACGCCTGGTCGCGCGAGCGGGCCCGCGAGGCGGTCCGCGCGCTCGCCCGGTAGGGAGGGGTTCCGCGCATGGAAGCCGTCTTGTCCGTACTCGCGCCCATCTTCTGGGGCGCTCTCGTCCTGTCCGCGCTCGTCTTCGTTCACGAGGGCGGGCACTTCCTGGCCGCCCGCGCTTGCGGCGTGCGCGTGACCGAGTTCTTCCTCGGTTTTCCGTGCCGGTTCAACATCCACCACGTGTCGCGCCGTATCGGCACCAAGTTCGGCGTGACGCCCGTGCTCGTGGGCGGTTACGCCGCCATCTGCGGCATGGAGCCCGAGGAGTGCCCCGACGCGCCCGCGGTGCTCGCGCTCGTGCACCGTCGCGGCACGGTCACGGTGGCCGAGCTCTCGGTGGAGCTCGGCATCGACGAGGAGCGCGCGCTCGACGCCTGCGCCGCGCTCGTGTCCTGGGGATCGATCGCTCCCGTCTACGACGAGGCGGCCGGTGAGCGCGAGGCCTCCGGCTACCTCCCCTCGACCTTTGCCGCCATGCCGCGCGACGCCTCGGGCAACACCGTCTACGACGGCCGCGCCTTCGTGCGCGAGGGCGCCACGGAGCACGGGGGCGCCTGGGAGCCGGCCATGGGGGAGCGCGCCTTCTACGAGGCCGAGCGCTCGCGCACCTACATGGGCAAGGGCTTCTGGGCCCGCGCGGCCATGCTTTTGGCCGGTATCTTCGTGAACATCGTCACCGGCTTCATCATCATGGTGTTCTCCTATTCCGTGCTGGGGACGCAGATCACCGTCGACCGCAACCAGGTGGGTACCGTGGACGCCGGGTCGCCGGCGGAGGAGGCGGGGCTCGTCGCGGGCGATACCGTCGTCTCGATCGACGGCGTGGCCACCGATAGCTGGACGGGTATCGTCGAGGCGCTCGACGGCGCATCCGAGGGCCAGCGCGTCGAGGTGGCTTACGAGCGCGACGACGTCGCCGGCACCGCGGAGGTCACGCTCGGCGCGGGAGGGAAGATGGGCATCACCGCGCCGGCGGAGACCATGCGCCTGTCTCCCGTCGATTCCGTGCGCGTGACCTGCGACATGGTCGCCGGCACCGCGCAGGGCGTGCTCCAGCTGCTGCAGCCCCAGCACACCATGGAGGTGCTCCAGAGCTCGAGCTCGGTGGTCGGCATCTCTGTGATGTCCGCCGAGGCGGCCGCCTCGGGCCCGGCCACGCTGCTCAACTTCGCCGCGCTCATCTCGTTCTCGCTCGCGTTCATGAACCTGCTGCCCATCCCGCCGCTCGACGGCGGCAAGCTCCTCATCGAGGTCATCCAGGCCGTGACGCGCAAGACCGTCCCTACCCGCGTGCAGAACGGCATCAGCTACGTGGGGTTCGGTCTGTTCATGCTGCTGTTCGTCTTCATGCTGCGCCAGGATATCCTGCGCTTGCTCTAGGTTAGGGGGTCGCCCATGTCCCAGCGCCTCGCGCGCGAGCTCACGCGCGCCGTCCATGTGGGGCCCGTGCAGATCGGCGGCGGCGCGCCCGTGGTGGTCCAATCCATGACCTGCACGCCCACGCTCGACGCCGACGCCACGCTCGCCCAGGTGCGAGCGCTCGCGGAGGCCGGTTGCGACCTTGTACGCGTGTCCGTGCCCACCAAGGATGCGCTTGGGCCTTTCGCCCGCATCTGCGCGGAGAGCCCGGTGCCGATCGTGGCCGACATCCACTTCGACTATCGCTTGGCCATCGGCGCGGTGCGGGCGGGCGCGGCAAAGCTTCGTATCAACCCCGGCAACATCGGGAGCTGGGACAAGGTGGACGCCGTGATCGACGCGGCGGGGGAGGCGGGCGCCGCCATCCGCATCGGGGTCAACGCCGGGTCCCTCCAGCGCGAGATCGCCGAGCGCTCGGAACTCACGCTCGCGGAGAAGATGGCCGCCTCGGCCCTGGAGTTCGTGGGGCACTTCGAGGGCCGCGGGTTTACCGATATCGTGCTCTCAGCTAAAGCCCATAGCGTCATGACCACGCTCGACGCGTACCGCACGCTCTCGCGCGAGCTCCCGCAGGTGCCGCTGCACCTGGGCGTGACCGAGGCCGGGGGCGTGCGCCAGGGGACCATCAAGAGCTCCGTGGCCCTGGGGGCCCTGCTCGCCGAGGGCATCGGCGACACCCTGCGGGTGTCGCTCACCGCCGACCCGCTCGAGGAGGTGCCGGTGGCCTGGGGCATCCTCGCCTCGCTGGGTCTGCGCCGGAGCGGCCCCGAGATGGTGAGCTGCCCCACCTGTGCCCGCTGCCAAGTGGACATGATCCCCATCGCCAACGAGGTGGAGGCGCGCCTGGCGGGTTGCCGCAAGCCCGTGTCCGTGGCCGTGATGGGCTGCGCGGTCAACGGCCCGGGCGAGGCCGCCGACGCCGACGTGGGCGTGGCCTGCGGGCGCGACTGCGCGTTGCTGTTCCGCCACGGCGAGGTGGTCCGCAAGATCCCCACCGAGGGGATCGTCGACACCCTCATGGCCGAGATCGACGCCCTCTAGGCAACGCCCCTTGTGGTGGACGTTCTCCCCGGGCAAATGTCCACCCTTGGCGCGTTTGCGCTATCATGCAGACCGTTCACGTCACGATGCTGGGAGTATCCATGGCTAACAAAGTCAAGACCGCGCATATGCGCATGTCCGCCCTCTACGCGCCCACGCTCAAGGAGGACCCCGCCGAGGCCGAACTCGCGAGCCACCGCCTGCTGCTGCGCGCCGGCTTCATCCGCAAGCAGGCCGCCGGCCTCTACAGCTACCTACCGCTCGCCTGGCGCTCCCTCAAGAAGATCGAGGCCATCGTACGCGACGAGATGGACGCCGCCGGCGCCCAGGAGTGCCTCATGCCCATCATGGTGGATGCCCAAGCTTGGGAGGACTCCGGCCGCATCAACGCCTACGGCCCCGAGCTCATGCGCTTCCACGACCGCCACGAGCGCCCCTTCGTACTCGGCCCCACGCACGAGGAGACGGTTACCGACCTCATCAAGAACGAGCTGCGCAGCTACAAGCAGCTGCCGGTGAACCTCTACCAGATCCAGGACAAGTTCCGCGACGAGATGCGCCCGCGCTTCGGCCTCATGCGCGGCCGCGAGTTCATCATGAAGGACGGCTACTCCTTCAACGCCACGCAGGAGAGCCTGCAGGAGACCTACGACGCCATGAAGGAGGCCTACGCCAACATCTGCGAGCGCTGCGGCATCAAGGCCCTTCCCGTGGTGGCCGACTCCGGTCAGATCGGCGGCGACACCTCTGTCGAGTACATGGCGCTCGCCGACGCGGGCGAGGCGGCGCTGGTCTACTGCGACGAGTGCGGGTTCGCCGCCGACGACGAGGCCGCGACCACCAAGGTCGCCGTGGCCGAGGGCCCGGGCGACGGCACTCTCACCAAGGTGGAGACCCCGGAGTGCGGCACCATCGAGGCCATCGCGAACTTCTTCGGCGTGCCCCAGAACGCCACGGTCAAGAGCCTGTGCCTCATCGACGGCGAGGGCCGCGCGGTGCTGGCTCTGGTGCCCGGCGACCACGAGCTCAACGATTGCAAGGCCGAGAAGGCCTTTGGCGAGTACCACCTCATGACCGAGGAGGAACTGCTCGAGAACGGCTTGGTCAAGGGCTTCATTGGGCCGGTGAACCTGCCCGAGCACATCCGCGTGGTCTGCGACGCCAGCCTGGAGGGTACCTCCAAGTGGGCCTGCGGCGCCAACGAGGCGGGCTACCACTTCACCGGTATCGAGCCGGGCCGCGACTTCGAGGCCGACGAGTGGACCGACCTCATCACCGTGCGCGACGGCGACCCCTGCCCGCACTGCGGCAAGCCGCTCTCCGGTGCCCGCGGCATCGAGGTGTCCCAGGTGTTCCAGCTCGGCACCAAGTATTCCGAGGCCATGGGTGCCACCTTCATGGACGAGGATGGCCGCGAGAAGCCGATCCTCATGGGCTGCTACGGCGTGGGCGTTTCCCGCACGCTGGCCGCGGCGGTGGAGCAGCACAACGACGAGCACGGCATCGTGTGGCCGGTGTCCATCGCGCCGTTCGAGGTGGCGCTGATCCCGCTCGACCCCAAGAAGGAGCCGTGCGCGAGCGTGGCCGAGCAGCTCTTCGAGCAGCTGGTCGAGGCCGGCGTGGAGACCGTGATGGACGACCGCGCCGAGCGCCCGGGCGTGAAGTTCGCCGACAACGACCTGATGGGCTTCCCCTACCAGATCGTGCTGGGCAAGCGCGGCCTGGCCAACGGCGTGGTCGAGCTCAAGGACCGCGCTACGGGCGAGCGCGAGGACGTTGCGATCGACGAGGTCGTGGCCAAGGTGGCCGCCCTGGTGGGGGCCCGCCGCGCGTAGGTTTCGCTCACAACCTGGTATTCCACGCGGCCCCGATCGCTATCTGGCGGTCGGGGCTGCGCGTTTCGGCCGGGCTTCATTGAGGGGAACCTGCGCTTCCGGGCCGTTTGAAGTGCGGAAACGTCTCAATGAACGCTGGGCATTCGGGTGCCCGGCGTTGATCGAGATGAAAAGGGCGTTTCGTCACCCGCGAACGGCAGAATCGTCTCAATCAACTGCGGACACCCCTGCTGGCTCCGCTTCTCGCGGTGTCACCCGCGTTTTACCATGTCCGAGAGTTCGACGCCCATCGCGTCGCATATCCGCTCGAGGATCTTGACCTTGGTACCCGGGTTCGCCGAGAGCACGTTGTATAGGCTCGGGCGGCTGATGCCCGCCATGAGGCACAGGGCGCTCTTGGACGTGCCCGAATCGGCGAGGTAGCGCTCGAGCCTCGCGGCGAACCGCGCCATCGCCACGGAATCGAGTCTGGTCGACTTTCCTATGGCGGCCACCTCCCGGCTGCATCTTGCGGATACCTTCCCACGGCGATTATCCGGCACCGGTACCGAGCTTCGCCTTGCGTTTCGGCAGGGTAGCGTTAATCATCCGCGGGAGGTTTCAGGAGGTCGATGCCGGTCACGTAGGGTTTTGCGGGAGGGGCCGAAAAGTTTTTCAAAAAAGTCCTTGCACCGGCGGGGAGGTTCCCGTATATTCTTTCTCGCACCGCACGGGGGCGTAGCTCAGCTGGGAGAGCGCTTGACTGGCAGTCAAGAGGTCAGGGGTTCGATCCCCCTCGTCTCCACCGATGTGATTAGTCGCCCTCCGAGCAATCGGAGGGCGTTTTGCTATCGGGCTCTTGGCGCAACGGTTAGCGCAGGGGACTCATAATCCCTGGGTTCTGGGTTCGAATCCCGGAGGGCCCACCATGACTCTGAAGGCGAGGGGCGAGTACCCCTCGCTTTTTCGTTACCCGTTCGCGGATTCGAACCCGGGGAGGGCGCGTAGCTGAGTCGAAAGGCGTGAGCCTTTCGCCAGCGAAGCGCGCGAGGGGCCGTAGGCCCCGAAGCGGGGTTATAGGACAAAAAACGTGCTCTTCTTCGGGCCGTCGGCGCAGGCCGGCGGC
>Cebus_capucinus_imitator_PRJNA485217_SSR098__coassemble_1624_pt1 | contig 47176 bp, 35 predicted proteins | sample Cebus_capucinus_imitator_PRJNA485217_SSR098__metabat2_high_PE_001 | metagenome-assembled genome bin Cebus_capucinus_imitator_PRJNA485217_SSR098
GCGGACTTCATGGACAGGGAGATGCGACGACGGTCGAGGTCGATCTCCATGACCTTGACCTGCACCTTCTCGCCCACGCGGGTGACCTGGCTGGGCTGGTCGACGTGCTTGTTGGCCATCTCGGAGATGTGCACCAGGCCCTCGATGCCGTCGCCCAGGTCGACGAACGCGCCGAACGGGACGAGCTTGGTGACGGTACCCTCGACGATAGCGCCCACGGGGTACTTCTTCACCAGCGCGCGCCACGGATCCTCGGTGGTCTGCTTGAGGCCGAGGGAGATGCGCTCGCGGTTGAGGTCCACGTCCAGGACCTCAACCTCGACCTCCTGGCCGACCTTGACGACCTCGGAGGGGTGGTTGACGTGGTTCCAGGAGAGCTCGGAGATGTGGATCAGGCCGTCGATGCCGCCCAGGTCCACGAAGGCGCCGAAGTCCACGATGGAGGACACGGTGCCCTTGAGGCGCATGCCGGCCTTGAGCTTGGAGAGGATCTCGGAGCGCTCGGCCTTGCGGGACTCCTCGAGCACCACGCGGCGGGACAGCACGACGTTGTTGCGGTTGCGGTCCATCTCGATGACGCGGGCCTCGATGGAGGTGCCCAGGTAGGAGTTGAGGTCCTTGACGCGACGGAGGTCGACCAGGGAGGCGGGCAGGAAGCCGCGCAGGCCGATGTCCAGGATCAGGCCGCCCTTGACGACCTCGATGACCTCGCCCTCGACGTTCTCGCCGGCGTTGAACTTCTCCTCGATGCGGTTCCAGGCGCGCTCGTACTCGGCACGCTTCTTGGACAGCACGAGACGGCCGTCCTTGTCCTCCTTCTGAAGGACGAGGGCCTCGATGGGATCGCCCATGTGGACGATGTCCTCGGGGTTGGCATCCTTGCGGATGGAGAGCTCGCGAACGGGGATGACGCCCTCGGACTTGAAGCCGATGTCGACGAGGACCTCGTCGTGCTCGATCTTAACGACGGTGCCGTTGACCAGGTCGCCCTCATCAAAATCGGTGATGGTGCCATCGATCAGGTTGTTCATCTCCTCCTCGTTGACGTCGTCAAGGGAGAAAATGGACGAGTTCTGAATCTCACTCAAAGGTGGACCCCTTTCGAACTACGGGGCCCCGATTGCGATACTCTCGGGGGCCGACAGATACAGATGTGACCGTCCACAGTCACGTTGAAATAGACTACGTGGAAATGCTGCCCATTTCAAGGTCAATCTTGGAGTTTTACGTGGACGGCACAGAGTTTTGGGTAGAAGGTCCCGAACGCGCGGTGAGCGGCCCGCGCGGGCCGGCGACGATGGGAGGCACATGCTCAAGGCAGTCGTGTTCGACATGGACGAGACCCTGCTCCAAATCAACCTCAGCGCCTTCATCGCGCGGCTCGCCCGCGACGAAGCGGGCCTGCTCGCCCAGATCGGGCGGCGGCGCCTGCTGCCCGTGTTCGCCGCCTACGGCACGGCCATGCTCGAGCTCAACCAGGCAGGTCGCGACGGCTCGCGCACCAACCGGCAGCTCTTCGACGAGCACATCGAGCGCCGCTGCGGCATCCCGCTGGCCGACCCCGTGATCGCCGAGGCGATCGGGTACTACGAGCGCGCGGTGCTGCCGCACCGCAACGACCGCGTGATCGGCGCGCGCCAGATGCCCGGTGCCGAGGCGGCCGTGGACGCCGTGGTCGACGCGGGGCTGCGCCTGGCGCTGTTCACCAACCCCAGCTTCAGCCGTGCGTGCATCGGGTGCCGCATGGGCTGGGGCGGCCTGGACGGCATGCCCTTCGAGCTTGTGACCACCATGGAGAACAGCTCCCATTGCAAGCCCGACGCGGCCTACTACCTGGAGGCCCTGGGCAAGATGGGCCTCACGCCCGAGGAGGTCCTCATGGTGGGCAACGACCCCAAGCGCGACTTCCCCGCGCCGCAAATCGGCATGCCCACGGCCTACGTGGGCGGCGGCGAGCCGGCCGGCGCCCTCTGGTGCGGGCGCATGGCCGACTTCGCGCGCGACTTTGAGCTGATCCGCGAGCGGTTCGAGACGCGCTAGCGCGGGGGCGCGCAGGCCCGCGCATCGTCCGGGAACGCCCTAAGCCCGCTAGCAGCCGCCCACGTCCGTCTTGCCGAGCATGATGTTCAAGATCTCCACGTCCGTGGAGGCCATGCCGACGCGCCCCACGTAGCCCATGGACGCGATGGTCTCCTCCACGGTCTCCTGTACCAGGCCCTCGCCCGCCTGGAAGCCGCGCCCGGCCATGGCCATGCTCGAGCCGAGGATCGCGGCGTCCACCGCGGCCGAGATCTTGGCCGCGCAGCTCGCCTTGGCGCCGTCGCACACGATGCCGCCCACGTTGCCCAGGGCGTTCACGATGGTGGCCCCGACCTGCTCGGGCGTGCCGCCGCTCATCCAGGTGATGGCCGCGCCCGCGCCGCAGGCCGCGCACACCACGCCGCAAAACGCCGAGAGCGCGCCGATATGGCGCTTGACGTGTATCGCCACCAGGTCGGAGAGCGCAAGCGCGCGCAGGAGCCGGTCGTGGCTCACGCCCAGCTTGGAGGCGTACTCGACCACGGGCAGGCAGGTGGTGATGCCCTGGTTTCCGCTGCCGCACACGATCACCACGGGCATGGCGCAACCGTTCATGCGCGCATCGGAGCCGGCGGCCGCACGGGCGCGGGCGCGCGTGGCGGTGGAGGGGCCGCTCGCCTGCATGAGGGTCTGCCCCACCTGGGCGCCCCACACGTGGTCGAGGCCCTCCTGCGAGATCGCGCAGTTGAGCTCGACCTGCCGCTCGAGCGCGGCGCGCGCGGGCTCGATGTCGCCCCGCTCGGCGAAGGCCAGGATCGCGTCGAGGGAGAGCCCGTCGTCGGCCGCGTAGGCGTCCTTTCCCGCCCGCGTCGCGCGCGTGCCCGTGGCCGCCTTGGCGCTGCCCTCGAGCACCGTGCCGTCGAGCGCGCGGTACGCCACGTTGGTGTGGTGCTCCGAGATCACGACCTCGGCCACGTGGCCCGCCGCATGGGCCGTCACGCGGATATAAAGGTTCGGCACGCCCTCGGTGAGCGAGACCTCGCAATAGAACCCGCCCTCGCGGGAGAGCAGCTCGCGCGTGCGGGCGATATGCGCGGGCGTCACCGACTCAAGGACTTCGAGCGCGCTCGCGGCGTCGCCGCCCACCGCGCCGAGCGTGGCCGCAGCCTCGATGCCGCGCATGCCCTCGGAGTTGGGGACCGTGACGCTCTTGACGTTCTTGACGATGTTGCCGGAGCAATGGGCCTCCAGGCGCTCCGGCTCCGCGCCGAGCGTCTCGCGCGCGAGGGCGGCGGCGTAGGCCACGGCGATGGGCTCCGTGCACCCCAGGGCGCACACGAGCTCGCGGTTGAGGATGGCGCAGAAGGTATCGTCGCGGGAGGGTGCGGTCATGGCGGCTCCAAGGTCAGTGGGAACGTTCTCGTCCGGATACCCAGTGTAGCGGTTGCGCGGCGGCGGGCACGGCATGAAAAAGGGCGGGCGCACGGGACGCATCGCCCCGCGTGCCCGCCCTACCGGTGCGGCCCCGCGCATGCGGTCCGAGTCGGCCGACCGGCCGCGAGCCTACTTATCGCCGAAGAAGAGCTCGATCTCACGCTCGGCGTTCTCCACGGAGTCGCTGCCGTGGATCACGTTGGAGTTGACGTCGATGGCGAAGTCGCCGCGGATGGTGCCGGGCGCGGCCTCGAGCGGGTTGGTGGCGCCCATGAGGGAGCGCATCTTGGCCACGGCAGAGAGGCCAGAGACGACCATCTTGACCACGGGGCCGCCGGTCATGAAGGCAATGAGGTCGTTGTAGAAGGGCTTGTCCGCCAGGTGCTTGTAATTCTCGGCGGCCTGCTCGGCGGTCACGTAGGCGAGCTCCATGCGCTCGATGGTGAGGCCGCTGCGCTCGATGCGAGCGATGATCTGGCCCACCTTGCGATCGCGCACGGCGTCGGGCTTGATCATGGAGTAGGTCTTCTCGATAGCTGCCATGGGATGTCCTTTCAAGCGAAAGCATATCGTCTTTGACACTCTACCATGTTGAAGCGCTCCAATTTCAGATTGCCGCTAACCTTCCTAAAACAGCCGCTTACGCGTCTACCATATGAAAAGCCTTTCAACTCTGTGTACGCACACACATTTGAAAGGCTTCAACACCAAAAAGAAGGGCGCCGCGAGGCACCCTTCGGTAAACGGTCGTCAGGGGAAACCGACCGTACCGCGTCCCTTCAAGATGAGAAAGGCGATACGGTTGGAATTCTCGCCCCGGCTACGCCTTCGGCGAGGAGAGGTCCAGGCCGGTGAGGACGGCCTCGGCCGCCACCAGCGCGGCACGGGCCAGCTTGAGCTGCTGGGCCACGGCCACCGGCGCGGTGCCGCCCTCGGTGGTGCGGGCCGCCACGATGCTCGGGATGTCCAGCGCGCCAACGATGTCGGCCTCGAACAGCTCGCTCGCGGCCTTGAAGTCTGCCAACTTGAGATCGGCCAGGTCGCAGCCGCGCTTCTCGCACTCCAGCACCAGATGTCCCACCACGGCGTGCGCCTCGCGGAACGGCATGCCGCGCTTGGCCAGGTAGTCGGCCACGTCGGTTGCGGCGAGGTAGCCGCGGCCGCACGCCGCGAGCATGACGCCCTCGTTGAAGGTGGCGGTCTTCACCATACCGGCCATCACCGTGAGGCACTGCTTGAGGGTGCGGGCCGTATCGAGCATGCCCTCCTTGTCCTCCTGCAGGTCCTTGTTGTAGGCCAGCGGCAGGCCCTTCATGGTCACCAGTAGCTGCACCAGGTTGCCGTACACGCGGCCCGTCTTGCCGCGAATCAGCTCGGCGAAGTCGGGGTTCTTCTTCTGCGGCATGATGGAGCTACCCGTGGAGTAGGCGTCGGAGAGCGTGATGAACCCGAACTCCGAGCTGCTCCACAGCACGATCTCCTCGGCCAGGCGCGAGAGGTGCATGGCGCACACGGAGCCCGCGTACTGAAGGTCGAGCAGGAAGTCGCGGTCGGACACGGCATCGAGCGAGTTGGGGATCACGCCCGAGAAGCCCAGCTCGAAGGCGCTCATGCGGCGATCGAGCGGGTAGGTGGTGCCGGCCAGCGCCGCGGCGCCCAGCGGGCACATGTCGGCAGCGTCGTAGGCGGCGTGCAGGCGATCGAAGTCGCGCTTGAACATCCAGGAGTAGGCCAGCAGGTGATGGGAGAGCAGCACCGGCTGCGCGTGCTGCAGGTGCGTGTAGCCGGGCAGGATCGCGCTGGGGTGCGCCTCGGCGACCTCCACCAGAGCGCGGCGCAGCTCGAGCGCGGCGCCCATGAGCTCGCGGGCGAGGCCCTTGGCGGCCAGGCGGGTGTCGGTCGCCACCTGGTCGTTGCGCGAACGGCCGGTGTGCAGGCGCTTGCCCGCCTCGCCGATGCGGCGCGTCAGCTCGCTCTCCACGGCCATGTGGATGTCCTCGTCGTTGATATCGAAGGTGAAGTTCCCGGCCTCGATGTCCTCGCCGATGGCTGAGAGCCCGGCACGGATCTGGTCGGCATCATCCTGGCTGATGATCCCCTGGGCGGCGAGCATGGCCGCATGGGCGCGCGAACCCGCGACGTCCTGCTTGTAGAGGTGTTTGTCGACCGGCAGCGAGGCGCCGAACTCCTGCGTCGAGGTGGCCACGCCGTCCTCGAAGCGTCCTCCCCAAAGTGCCATCTGCGTCGTCCTTTCTCCTAAAAAGGGCGGGTCCGCGCGAACGGGTCCGCCCCATTCGATACGTCTTAGCAGTAGCCGAGCTTCATCAGCTTAGCATGCCAGCCCAGCGGGGCGGTCACGCCGGATAGCTCATTCACGAGCTGCTTGGGGCCCTTGCCGGTGGCGTCGCGCCACACCTTGAGGGAGGCAGGGACCTGGTCGGCCTTGGCGGCGTCGATGGGGAACTTGAACATGGGAGGGTCCTTTCGAGAAGAGGCGGACGTGAGATATGGGGCGCCGGATGGGAGGGCGCCCCGGGACGGGGTCTACCAGAGCTTGGCGTCCGCGGCCGACGCGGTGCCCTGCGCCGACACGTAGGCCGGCTCGAGCGCCTGGGACACGGCCTCGGCCACGGCGGCCTTCTGCAGCTCGGCCTGCTTCATGGCCCAGGTCTTGAGCGAGAGCGCCTGGATGCTGATGAAACCGCGGGCGTCGGTCTGGTCGAAGGCGTCGTCGTTGTCGTAGGTGGCCAGGTTCAGGTCGTACAGCGAGCTTGCGGACTGGCGGCCCACCACGGTGCAGGAGCCCTTGTAGAGCTTGACCTTCACGGTGCCGGTCACGGTCTGCTGCGTATTGGCGAAGAAAGCGTCGAAGGCCTGCTTGAGCGGGCTGAACCACTGGCCGTTGTAGACCAGGTCGGCCCACTGCTGCTCCAGGCCGAGCTTCACGTGCAGGACGTTGCGCTCCAGGCACATGTCCTCGAGAGCCTTGTGCGCCATCACCAGGGTGAGGCCGGCGGGCACCTCGTAGCACTCGCGGGACTTGAGGCCCACGTAGCGGTTCTCGATCATGTCGATGCGGCCGTAGCCGTTATCGCCGGCGAGCTTGTTCAGCTTCTCGATGAGCTCGGGCATGGGCATCTTGGCGCCGTCCAGGGACACCGGCACGCCCTTCTCGAAGCCGATCTCGACATAGGCGGGGGTATCGGGGGCGTCCTCGGGGGCCACGGTCATCGTCCAGATGTCCGCGGGCGGCTCGGCCCAGGGGTCCTCCAGCACGCCGGCCTCGATGGCGCGGCCCCAGAGGTTGTCGTCGATGGAGTAGGGCTTCTCGATGCTCGCGCCCACCGGCACGCCGTGCTTGATGGCGTAGGCGATCTCGTCCGGGCGCATGCCGAGGTCCCACTCGCGCACCGGGGCGATGACCTTGAGCGTGGGGTCGAGGGTGAGGATGGAGGTCTCGAAGCGCACCTGGTCGTTGCCCTTGCCCGTGCAGCCGTGGGCCACGCAGGTGGCGCCGTAGTGGTGGGCCACGTCCACCAGATGGGCCGAGATCAGCGGGCGGGACAGCGCGGAGAGCAGCGGGTACTTGTTCTCGTACATGCAGTTGGCGGCCAGGCCGCAGGCGATATACTCCTCGCAGAACTCCTCCTGCATGTCGATGACCTCGACGGCGATGCAGCCGAGCGACTTGGCCTTCTCGGCGATCTTCTCCAGGCCGTCGTGCTCCTGGCCCACGTTGCCCAGGACGGCAATGACGTCCAGGTTCTTCTCCTCCTGCAGCCACTTGACGCAGACGGAGGTGTCCAGGCCGCCGGAGTAGGCCAGGACGACCTTCTCCTTCTCGGCGGCGGTGTTGGCGGTGGTGCTCGCTTCGATGCTCATGGGGATTCCTTTCGTGCATGCGAACGGTTTGCCGGATGAGCCCACGCGCGCCGGGCGGCGCGTAATCGGTTGTCAGAGTTTGGAGCGGGACGCCCCTGCAAGAATCCCGACGGAAAAGAAAAAGTTCGTCGGGATTCACATCTCGACGAACCTCACGTGGACCCTGGGTGAGGGCCGCTTTTGCCCTCGCGATCAGAGACGAACGTTATCGTCGTCGAGAAATCGCGCGGCGGCGTCGGTCGGCGCTATCGGAGGCGGTAAGGCCCAAGGCGATGGCGGTGGCCATCATGCCCGTGTATGTAGCCTTAGCGTTCAGCACCTGTACTCCTCTTCGCGTTTTGCGCAATCATCGTTACCGTGAACGGTCGTTTGCAAGCCGCGAACGGTCGGTCACGTTGGACGCTATATTACGCTAAAGCAGTTGTATGGCAAGAGGGAATCTCGCTTTATTACGAAAAAGTTTCGGGACGCGGGCGGGCGCGCGTGCACGAACGCCCGGGCTGGCATAGACTTGAGCCCGCACGACCGAGCCGCCGTCTGAAAGGAACCGCATGCTCCCCAGCTTCGAGACCGACCCCGCCCTCTCCTCCATCAAGCTCGTCGCGAGCGACATGGACTGCACCCTGCTCGCCGACGACGGCACCATGCCGCCGCACATGGAGGACCGCATCCGCGCGCTCGACGATGCGGGCATCGTGTTCTGCGCCGCGAGCGGCCGACCCGGCTACACGCTGCGCGCCATGTTCCCCGGCCTGGAGGACCATATGGCGTTCCTGTCCGACAACGGCGCGGCGATCTTCTACCGCGGCGAGACGGTGTTCAAGGACCTCATGGACCCCGCGCGCGTGCTTGAGCTCACACGCTTCACGCTCGAGGACGGCCGCGGCTGCCCCACCGTCTGCGGCCTGGACGCCTGCTACATCCGCCGGTGCGACGAGAAGTTCGATAGCTACTTCCGCACCTTCTACAAGAACATCGTCTACATGGACGACATCCTCGAGCTCGACGCCGACGTGAACAAGTACACGGTGTTCTTCCCCGACAACGACGCCGAGGAGGTCTACGCCGAGCTCTACCGCGACGCCTGGGGCGGTACCTTCAGCACCACCAACGCCGGCAAGATGTGGATCGACATCATGAACCGGCACGTGGACAAGGGCACCGGCATCACGCGCCTGTGCGAGCGCCTGGGCATCGACGTGGCCGACGCCTGCGCGCTGGGCGACACCTACAACGACGTGCAGATGCTTCAAACCGCCGGCCACGCCTACCTGGTGGCCAACGCCGAGGAGCACATGCACGCCCACGCCGGCTGGATGGTCCCCAGCAACAACGACCGCGGCGTGGCCGTGGCCATCGACGCCATTCTGGCCACCCACGGGGCGTAAAGCCCGGCCGTTGCGACGACGTCGCGGCAGCGGTGCTGCGACATGCTCAACAACCTGGTCATCCCAACGCGATGTGCTTAGCAGACCTGCCGTTTTCCGGCCTTTTCAGGGCGGATTTCGGCAAGGATGCTAAGCACATCGCCATGCGATGACGGTTTAGCTGAGCACATAGGAGAAGGTAAGTCCCAGGGCGACGAGGACGGCGATGAGGGCGGCCAGCTGCAGCCACGCCGCGGGATGTGCGGCGTTGATGGTGATCCCCATCCCGTAGCGCCGGGTCACCCAAAGGCTCGGGTCGTCCGCGTTGCGATAGAGGCCCCAGACCGTCCAATGCGCGTCGTCGCTCGCGAGCTGCGGCGCGTCCGTGTCGAGCCGGCGCGCCACGCGGCGACCGTAGGCCCCGTAGCGAACCGATATCCAGATGCACACGGCGGCCGCGGCGAGGCTCGCGGCGATGAGCGCGCCCATGCAGAGGTCAACGGAGACGAGCCCTGCCATCTGCAGGGGCATGAGCAGAAGCGCGGCGTCGTACAGCGCACCCAGGCCCACGAGCGCGATGGACTGCGCCCGCGCGAGCGCCGCGTAACCGTACGCGGCGGCGGGCGAGGCCTCGGCGTCGGGGCACTTGGCCCTCAGCAGGGCCAGATGGCAGAACGCCAGGCACGCGGCCAAGATGACGATGATGGCCGGCGACAGGACGACCACCGCCGGACCCTTGGGTATCCAGCCGTTGGCGTTACCCGCCATGTCGAAATGGACGGCGACGCGCTCGGGCATGCCCGGCATGAGCGCCCAGGCGAGGCCCGCCGCGACGACAGCGAACGCCACGTGCACGAGCTCCCAGGCCAGCGGCAACGGGCGCGGCAGCTCGCGCTCCCCCACCCCGGGGATATCCACGCGATCCGCATCCTTGATGTCCATAGCGACGACCTTTCAAGACGACGACGTGGAGCCACCCAGGTTCCCCAGATTGACCTGAACGAGGAGGGAGCGCGCCTCGCGGCGGCGACCGACGAATGAAGGCCAGGGTGGGGTGCCTGGGCGGCCCGCAGCGTCAACCTACTTCATGATCTGGCGGAACAACCCCTTGACGTCCTCGAAGGTGGCCTCGCGGGGGTTGCCCGGGAAGCAGGCGTCGGCCATGGCGTCGTTCGTGATCTGGTCGAGCTCGTCCTCGGTGATGGCCTCGCACACGGTCGGGATCTCCACGTCGACGGAGAGCTGCTTCACGGCGGCGATAGCGGCGTCGGCGGCCTCCTCCACGCTCATGCCGGCGGTGTCCACGCCCATGGCCACGGCCACCTTCGCCAGGCGCTCGGTCACCACGGGCTTGTTGAACTCCATGGCGATCGGCAGCAGCATGGCGCAGGCCACGCCGTGCGGGGTGTCGTAGTGCGCGGACAGGGTATGCGCCATGGCGTGGTCCACGCCCAGGCCGACGTTGGAGAAGCCCATGCCGGCGATGTACTGGGCCAGCGCCATGCCCTCGCGGCCGGAACCCGACACGCCGGTCCTGGCCTCGGCCACGGCGTCGCGCAGGTTCTTGGCGATGAGCTCGATGGCCTTCAGGTGGAACATGTCGGTGAGCTCCCAGGCGGCCTTGGTGGCGTAGCCCTCGATGGCATGGGTCAGCGCGTCCATGCCGGTGGCGGCGGTGAGGCCGGCGGGCATGGTGGCCATCATCTCGGGGTCCACGACGGCGACCTCGGGAGCGTCGTTGGTGTCGACGCACACGAACTTGCGGACCTTCTCCACGTCGGTGATAACGTAGTTGATGGTGACCTCGGCCGCGGTGCCGGCGGTGGTGGGCACGGCGATGGTGAACACGGCATGGTTCTTGGTGTCGGCCACGCCCTCCAGCGAGCGCACGTCGGCGAACTCGGGGTTGGTGATGATCACGCCGATGGCCTTGGCGGTGTCCATGGAGGAACCGCCGCCGATGGTGACGATGGAATCGGCCCCGGCGGCCTTGAAGGCCTCCACGCCGTCCTGCACGTTCTTGATGGTGGGGTTGGGCTTGATCTCGGAGTAGACGGTGTAGGCGATGCCGGCCTCGTCGAGTAGGTCGGTGACCTTGGCGGTCACGCCGAACTTCACCAGGTCGGGATCGGAGCACACGAAGGCCTTCTTGTAGCCGCGGCGGATGAGCTCACCCGGGATCTCGGCGATCGCGCCGGCGCCGTGGTAGGAGATGGTGTTCAAGACGATGCGGTTTGCCATGATGCCTCCTTGGTACGCTTGCGGGCGCGCGTCATGGCGGGCGCGGCCCATAACTGCCAAGGATTCTACCGCCGCGAACGGGCCCACCACCGACAGGCCCAAGCTACCCGCATCGCTATCCTGCGGAAACGGCGAGGCAAATCGGCCAACGGCCGGATAGGGCCGGCGGGTGGCAGGGCTTCGCGCCGGCCAGCCATCCCTCGCCTAGCGCTCGGCCGGGTGCTCGCGATCGCTGAACATGATCAGGAACGCCGCCGCCAGCAGCGGGATGCAGGCCCAGATGGCGTGCAGGCCCGCGCGCTCGATGAACCAGTTGCCGCCCACGGCACCCACCATGAAGCACCCGATCGCGCCGAAGTACATGACGCCCGCCTGCAGGAAGCCCCTGTTGTGGTTGATGATGTAGTCGTCCACGTTGTGCAGGGCGCTGCGCAGGTTGCCGATGCACATGGTGGTGGCGATGCCCTTACCGTGAATCTTGCGGAACGTCTCCACCTGCGTGCCGCACGCGAGCGAGAGCAGGCAGTTGGCGGGGATGTTCTGCTCGGAGGTCATGGTACCCACCGCGGCCATCACCGCGATCTCGAACAGCAGGGCGGTCTGGCGCCAATGCAGGCGGCTCGAGAGCCGGGCGTGGATGAAGTCGGAGAGCATGATGCCCAGGGCGAAGGCGAGCACCGGGAACATGTAGCGGAACATCGCCATGAAGTCGCCCTGCGAGAGGTGGACGGCCGTGAGCAGGATGTTGCCCGTCTGCGCGTTGGAGAAGACCTCCCCGCGCCCGATGAAGGAGTACGCGTCCATGAAGCCGCCCACGAGCGCGAGGAGCACCCCCAGCTCGATGGACTCAGATGTCTGCTTCGCCCGCTCCATTAGCATATGCGACGTTCCCCCTACGCGTTATCGGCATCAGCGCACCATGGTAGCGCGATGGCCCTCCGCTATACTAACCCCATCCCCTACGGTCTGGGAATCGAAACAATCGGCGTCCGGCGCGGCGCCGCCGAGCGAAAGGACGTCGATGGCAGATAGGAGCGCGTTCCTCCCCGTCTCGCGCGCGGACATGGACGCCCGCGGCTGGGACGCCTGCGACTTCGTCTACGTCTGCGGCGACGCCTACGTCGACCACCCGAGCTTCGGCATGGCCATCATCACGCGCCTGCTCGAGGCGCACGGCTACCGCGTGGGCATCATCTGCCAGCCCGACTGGCGCGATCCCGCGAGCGTCACCGTGCTGGGCGAGCCCCGACTGGGGTTCCTCGTCTCCGCCGGCAACATGGACTCCATGGTGAACCACTACTCGGTGACCAAGCACCGCCGCCGCACCGACGCCTACACCCCAGGCGGAGCGGCGGGCGCGCGGCCCAACCGCGCCGTGTCCGTATATGGCAACCTCATCCGGCGCACCTACAAGCACGCGCCCATCATCCTGGGCGGCATCGAGGCGAGCCTCAGGCGCCTGGCCCACTACGATTACTGGGCCGATTCCCTCAAGCGCTCCGTGCTGTTGGATTCCGGCGCCGACCTGCTCATCTACGGCATGGGCGAGCACCAGGTCGTGGAGATCGCCGACGCGCTGGACGCCGGGCTGCCCATAGACCAGGTGACTTACGTGGCCGGCACCGTCTACCGCACGGGCTCGCTCGACGAGGTCTACGACTACGAGCTGCTCCCGAGCTGGGACGAGCTGTCCGCCGACCGCCTCGCCTACGCGCGCAGCTTCGCCACGCAGTACCGCAACATGGACCCCATCACCGCCACGCGCCTGGTGGAGCCCTACCCCAACGGCGTGTACGTGGTGCAGAACCCACCCGCGCTCACCCTCTCCACCGCCGAGATGGACGAGACCTACGCCCTGCCCTACGCGCGCGCCTGGCACCCCGACTACGACGCGGCGGGCGGCGTGCCGGCGTTTTCCGAGGTCAAGTTCTCGCTCGCGAGCAACCGCGGCTGCTTCGGCGAGTGCAGCTTCTGCGCGCTCACCTTCCACCAGGGGCGCGTGCTGCAATGCCGCAGCCGCGAGAGCATCGTGGCCGAGGCGCGCCTGCTCACCCAGGACCCCGACTTCAAGGGCTATATCAACGACGTGGGCGGCCCCACGGCGAACTTCTTCCGCACGGCCTGCGACAAGCAGCTGAAGCACGGCGTGTGCCAGAGCAAGCGCTGCCTGTGGCCCACCGTGTGCCGCCAGATGAAGGTGGACGAGAGCGGCTACACCGCGCTCTTGCGCGAGCTGCGCCAGCTGCCGGGCGTGAAGCGGGTCTTCGTGCGCAGCGGCATACGCTTCGACTACACCATGGCCGACGCCTCGGACGAGTTTCTGGAGGAGCTGGTGCGCCACCACGTAAGCGGGCAGCTTCGCCTGGCGCCCGAGCATGTGAGCGACAACGTGCTCAAGGTCATGGGCAAGCCCAGCCGCGCGGTCTACGACGCGTTCTGCCGCAAGTTCCAGCAGGTCACCAAGCGCGCGGGTCTGGAGCAGTACGTAGTGCCCTACCTCATCTCGAGCCACCCGGGCTCACGCATGGCCGACGCCGTGGAGCTCGCCGAGGCCGTGCGCGACATGGGCTATATGCCCGAGCAGGTGCAGGACTTCTACCCCACGCCCTCGACCATGTCCACCGCCATGTACTACACGGGCGTGGACCCGCGCACCATGGAGCCCATCTACGTGGCCCGCGACCCGCACGAGAAGGCCATGCAGCGCGCGCTCATCCAGTACCGCAAGCCCGAGAACTACAAGCTGGTGCGCGAGGCGCTGGAGCGGGCGGGCCGCACGGACCTGATCGGCTTTGAGCGGCATTGCCTGATCAAGCCGTTCCCGCCCAAGGGCGCCGGGCGCGGCGACGTGAAGGCCGGGCGCGCGCAGGGTTCCGGCCGCAGCGCCGGCGGGCATGGCGGCGGCGCGGGCAAAGACCGGACGCGGGGCCGCGGGGGTGCGGGCACGGGAGGTGCCGGCCAGGGTGGCAACGGCCGTGTCGGCCGCGGTGGTGGGAACCCCGGCGGCGCGTTCGGCAAACCCGGTGGCAAGGGCGGCAAGAAGGGCTTTCCCGGCAAGCCCCAACGCGGGTTCACCCCGCCGGGCGGCAAGGGGGCCTCGGGTAGCAACCCGCATGGGCGCAACCGCGCCGCGCAGGGCCGCGAGGGCGCGCGCGGCGGCAGGCGCAGGTAGAAAAGGGGCGCGGGAGGAACGGATTCTCCCGCGCCCCTTGCGCATTTCGGGCGGCTCGGTGTGGGTGTTCGCCGCCGAGCTGAATCGGATCCGGATTGGTGTGGGTATTTGGGAACCGCCCTAGTAGCCTCGTCCCCGAAGAGCTGGTTTTCCCAGATGGCAGGAGCCCGATACGCCCCGTCTACTCGTGCGGAGCCGAGAAACCCACACCGGTCCGGAAACCGTTTCACCCCGCAAGACCAAACCCATACCGAACCGAATGCCCTACACGGGCAGCGCGTCCCCTTCGCGCCGCTTGGATGCGCGCAGGAACAAGGCGAGCCCGGCAACCAGGAACAAGACCGAGGCGGCGGGAACCTCCGCCAAGAAGCCCAACGCCTCGCTGGGCAGGTAGCTGAGCGAGTTCACCGCGAGATGCAGCAGAATCGAGTAGCGGAGCCGGCCGGTCCGCCAGCACACGTACCCGAACAGCGCGCCGAGGACCGTCGCATAGGTCGACTGCACCAGGTTCATGTGGATCACGCCGAAGATCAGCCCCTGGAGCACGACCGCCACGACAACGGCGCCACTGCGCGGGACGGGCAGCTCGCGGCCACGCCGCCACGTGGGCGAGAAGGCGCGCAGCAGGCACTCGAGCACGACACCACGCAGAAGGGTCTCCTCCGCGAACGGGGCGCCCACGGCAGACGAGAGGAAGTTCAGGAGGTTGGCGTCAGCACCACCGGTCACGGATGTTATGTGCTCCCGATACGCCTCGCCAAGGGCCGGCAGCGCGGTGAACACGAGGCTCATGATGGCGTTGAGCCCAAGCTGCACGCCGAGCCCGAACAGCGCCGCACCGACGACGAGCAGCACCACCTCGCCCGGGTCACGCTTCCCGATCGCGCGCCTCGAGATGAAGGAGCGCCCCGCCATGCGACGCCACAGGAGCGCGATTCCCGCCAAGGCCGTGAACTCCCCCAGAAAGGACATGACGCTCATCGCGAAGGCGGAATCCGTCGCGTCGGCGGCGTCCTCGATCTGGGCCGCGGAGACAAGTTCGTCCACGCTCGCGCTGCCGCTGAGCGCGGAGACCTGCGCGGTGCTCGCCACGCGGGACGCCGAGGCGAACGACACCACGCGGTACGCGACAAGCTGGCCGAGCGCCATGAGAACGAAGAACAGCAGGACCGAGCCAAGGGCGGCGAGGACCCACTTGGCGCCATGGAAGAGCGACTTGACGGGACCGGGCTCCGGCTCGGGCTCCTCCGGCAACGGCTCGCCCATATGCGCCGGCGCGGGTGCCGCGACGGGCACCGGAATCTTCTCGGGTTCCATGGGAAGGGCTCCTTTCATCGAATTCGATTGGACCAGTATAGGCTACGCGGGCAAGTTAGCGTACAAAGAACGGCGCGTTGTACGGGCAGTGCCATCCTCTCGGCTCGGTGCAAGGGCCGAGGGGTTGCCGGCTCGAAATCGTTGGCCGCAGGACCTCGCGCAACCCGGGCGGGCCGCACCCCTGTGTAGGCGTTTTTCAACGTAGCGAATCGATTCCCCGAGCCGCGATATAGCGGCACGGCGAAACCGCAGGTGATCGACGCGGAGAATCTCAAAGTAATGAAGCGGCGATTCACTACGTCCACTTTGGTGCGAAAATCGCCTCACTACCTTGAGAAACGCCTACCGAGCGAGATGCGGGAAACCCGGGTCGCAGCTTAAATCGTCCGTTTTCCGAGGTTGTGCACGGAAAACAGGTGACCTAGCCGGTTCATCCGCCAAACCCGCAGGTCAGAGCCGGACGTTTTCCGAGGTTGTGAACCCATCGTTCACAGCCGAGGCCAAAGCGCGCAAATTCCGTGCACAACCGCAAGAAAGGGAGGGTACGGACCGAACCTGCAACCAAATTATGCCCGCAACGAGAAAGCGGGCCGCGCGATACGCGACCCGCCCATCAGCTGGATCCAAAACCCCTAGCGACCCGAACGCCCGCCGTTGTCGCCGGGACGGCGCCCGCCGCGCTTCTGGCGGCTCGGCGCGTCCATGTTGCGACGACCGTCGCGCCCGATGGAGCGCGAGGCGCGCATGCTCCGTGCGGCGCGACGGTCGCGACCCATGGGGTCGTCGTAGTTGCGCCAGTCGTCGCTCGGCTTGCGGCCCTCGCCGCGCTCAGCGTTGGCGTCGAACCCGCGCTGGGAGCCGCCGTTTGCGCCGCGGCCACGGTCCCTGCCACCGCGCTCGCCGCGCCCGCGGCCACCCTGCCCGCGGTTGCCGCGCCCCTCGCCGCGGGCGGTCTCGCCACCGCGCTTGCGGCCGCCGCGGCCCGAATCCTCGCTCGAGCCCGTGCGCACGCCCTTCTTGCCGGCGCGGGACCCGTCGTCCCCGGCCCGGCCGGTACGCTCCACTGCGGCGCGCTCGCGCTCGGTCAGCTGCTCGCCGCCGCCGATGTTGCCGTTGGCGCGCACGCGCACGCGCCCGCTGCGCTTGCGACGTGAGGGCTTGGGCGCATCGGCCACGCTCTCGTCCGCCACGCGGGTCGTGTGCGCGGCCACGGGGCGCTCCCCCTCGGCGGCCTTGCCCTTGCCGGCGCCGTCCTTGCGCGCAGGGCGCGGCGGCCTCTTGCCCGAGACGCGCACGCCGCCGATCACGGCGTCCTCGCCGTACTTGGCCATGAGCTTCTTGGCCGTGCGGTCGCGGCGGCGCTTCTTCTCCTTCTTGCCGGGAACGTGGTCGCGCGGCACGCGATCGGGGTCCACGTGGACCGGAGAGGCGCCCAGGTCCAGGCCCTCCAGGTCCTCGGCCGCGAAGAGGTCGGCGGTCTTGCCCATCAGGGCCTCGATGTCGTAGAACTCCTCCACGTCCTGCTCGGTCACGAAGGTCACGGACCAGCCCTCCTCGCCGGCGCGGCCCGTGCGGCCGATACGGTGGATGTAATCCACCGGCTCCTCAGGCACGTCGAAGTTCACCACGTAGCTGACCTCGGAGATATCGATGCCGCGGGCGAGCACGTCGGTAGCCACCAGAACGTCGCACTTGCCGCTGCGGAAATCGCGCAGGGCGCGCTCACGCTGGGCCTGGCTGCGGTCACCGTGGATGGCCGCGGCGGAGATGCCGGCGCGGGACAGGCGGCGGCACACGGTGTCGGCACGGCGCTTGGTGCGCGCGAACACGATAACGTGCTGCGGGCCGAACTCGCCCAGAAGCTGCGCTAGCAGGTTGTTCTTGGCCTCGAGGGACACGGGCAGCACGTACTGGTCCACGGTCTCGGCAGTGCTCGTGGCCGGCGCGATCTCGACGCGCGCCGGGTCGCGCACCAGGTCGGTGATGCTGCCGACCGCGGACTCGTCCAGCGTGGCCGAGAACAGGAGCGTCTGGCGGTCGGCCGGGGTCTGCGACACGATGCGGCGCACCGTGGGCAAAAAGCCCATGTCGAGCATGCGGTCGGCCTCGTCGAGCACCAGGACCTGCACCTCATCGAGCATGCAGGCGCCCTGGTTGATAAGGTCCTCCAAGCGGCCCGGGGTGGCCACCAGGATGTCGCAGCCGCGGCGCAGCGCGCTCTTCTGCGGGTTGTAGGACACGCCGCCCACCACGGTCACCGCGACGTGGCCGGTGCGCGCGGCCACCTTGGAGCACACGTCGTCGATCTGCTGGGCGAGCTCGCGCGTGGGGGTGATCACCAGCATGCGCGGGCCGCTGCCCTGCTGCAGCTTGTTGCCGCGGGTGCGCTTAACGCGCGGCAGGCGGTCCATGGTGGGCAGCAGAAAGGCGGCCGTCTTGCCGGTGCCCGTCTGGGCGGCGGCGAGCAGGTCGCGACCCGCCAGCACCTCAGGGATGGACGCCGCCTGCACAGGCGTGGGGCGCTCGTAGCCCATATCGGCCACGGCCTCCAGCACGGGCTCGGAAAGGCCCAGGTCGGCAAAGGTCACGGTCACGGAATCGTTCGTCGTCATGGAATGGACGCCTTCTCGTCGGCACGGGGCCAAGGACGGACAAGCCGCCGGCCTCGCGTTTCTACATATATCTATGGTGGGGCCCGAAGTCGGGCCCGGCCCGCAAGCGGCGGGCAGGGTTGCGCGAGGAGGAGGGCCTCGCCGGCGAGACGCGCGGAACGTGGCCGCACGGGAGCAGATTCGCCGGGGGAATTATACGCGGAGGCCCCCGTTCGCGAAGGACGGCCCGGATTCTTCCCCATTTTCCGCATACCTGGCGCCGTGGCGGCGGGCAGTGCTCGCGACGGCCGGCCTCGGCCCTAAGCCCGAACCGGCGCGCCGCCCCGCAGCGCGACCCCGCCCCGCATCCGCGCGCCATGCAAAAGGGACGGGCCCGGCCCCGCCGAGACGCAAGCGATCACCCGCGTCGGCGGGCCCGAACCCGTCCCCTCTCGCGATCCCCGATCGGGGTGCGCTAGACCTTGAGGTAGCGCCTCATGGCGATGGCGGAGCCGAACAGGCCGATCAGCACGCCCAGCAGCACCAGCGCGCCGTAGGTCACCAGGTAGAGCTGGATCGCTACGTCCATGTTGAGGTAGCGCATGGAGTTCTGGATCTGCGGCATGAGGAGGTTGCGCACCAGCTCGAGCGCGCCGATGGCGAACGCCGAGCCCAGCAGCGCCTGGATCACGCCCTCGGTGATGAACGGCCCGCGGATGAACCCGTTGGAGGCGCCCACCAGGCGCATGATGCCGATCTCGCGGCGGCGCGCGGTGATGGAGAGGCGGATGGTGTTGTTCATGAAGATAAACGCCACGAAGGTCAGCAGCGCCACGAGCGCCACCGCGGCGATGCGCAGGTAGCTCGTCACCTGGAACAGGCGCCCCACGACCTCGCTGCCGTACTGCACGGACTCACCCACGTCGCCCTTGTCGACGATCTGCTGGAAGTCCTCGTTCTGCTTGAGCTTCTCGGCGGTGCCCTCCACCTGCGAGGGCTCCTCCATCTCGATCTTGTAGGAGCGGGGCAGCGGGTTCTCGCCGTCAAGCGCGCTCATGGTGTCCTCGGCCTTGGAGGAGGAGTTGTTGCTGAAGTCGGCGAGCGCCTCGTCCTTGCTCTTGAGGGTCACGGCCTTGACGTTGGGCCAGGTCTCGAGCTCGGCCTGGAACGCCGCCACCGCGTCGTCCGAGGCGGAGTCGTCGATGTAGGCGCTGATGGTGACCTCCTGCTCGACGCCGCCGATCACCGAGTTCACCAGGGCGGAGCCCACGATGAACAGGCCGATGATGAACAGCGACAGGAAGATCGTGATGACGGCGCCGAACGACGTCGTCCAGTTGCGGAAGAAGTGGCTGCCCGCCTCCTTGAGGGAGTAGCCGAGGTTAGAAGGAGCCATAGTTGCCGTAGCCTCCCCTCTCCTGGTCGCGGATTACCCGGCCGCCCTCAAGGGCGATGACGCGGCGGTGCATGGAGTCGACCATCTCGCGGTCATGGGTCGCGACGATGACGGTGGTGCCGGTGCGGTTGATGCGCTCGAGCAGCTTCATGATGCCCAGCGAGATCGCCGGGTCAAGGTTGCCCGTGGGCTCGTCGCAGATCAGCAGCGGAGGGCGGTTGACCATGGCGCGGGCCACGCTCACGCGCTGCTGCTCGCCACCGGAGAGCTGGTCGGGGTAGGAATCCATCTGCTCGCCCAGGCCCACCAGGCGCAGCACCTCGGGCACTTGGGCGCGGATCACGCCGCGCGGCTTGCCGATGCACTGCAGGGCGAAGGCCACGTTCTCGTAGGCCGTCTTGTTGGGCAGCAGCTTGTAGTCCTGGAACACCGCGCCGATCTGGCGGCGCAAAAACGGGATTCGTCGGTTCTTGATGCGCATGAGGTCGTGGCCGGCCACCAGCACACGGCCGCTCGTGGGCTTGACGTTGCGCAGCATGGTGTTGAGCAGCGTGGTCTTGCCGGAGCCGGAGTGGCCCACCAGGAACACGAACTCGCCGGGGTAGATCTCGATGTTGACGTCGTCCAGCGCGGGCTTGTTGGGCTGCGCCGGGTAGACCTTGGTGAGGTGCTCGCACAAGATCACGGGCTCCACGCCGGCCTGGCGGGCGGCGCGGCGCTGGGAGGCGTCGCGGGACTCGCGGGCGGCGAGGTCGGAGGGCGAGAACACCGAGGTGAAGTCGGGGCTGGCGAGCGCGGCGTCGAGGTCGGCCACCTGGCGCTGCTCGTCGGCGTCGCCCGAGGGGGCGGCGGAACCGTCGCGCGTGCGGAAGGTGTTGGGGTCGAAGACGTCCGCGCGCGAGGGCTGCGCCGGGGCCAGCGGGTCGGGGACCTGCGGCATGGCGGGCGCGCTCGGGACGGTCTGCGCCGGCGAGGGCTGCACGGCCGTCGGCGCGGCTTGGGGTTGCGAATCCGGCGCGGGAGCGGCGCTGGGCCTCGGCTCCCCGTCCCCGGATGTACGGAAGTGGTTACCCACTAGAGCTCCTTAGGGTCGTACGTTTGAACTGCATGAGCGCTTCCCATTCTAGCAACCACTACCGACATGCACACAACGGGCATATGGCGGCGCACGGTTCTAAAGGTGGACGTTTGCCCGGGGCATTCGTCCACCCGTCCGCCGATCGTGGACATTTGCCCCGGGCAAACGTCCACCGGGCAAACGTCCACCGGGCCGGGGGCGCTAGATCACGGTCACCCGGCCGCGAGAGCCCACGATGCCCCTGACCTCGGCCAGCAGCGGGATGCTCTTGGCGTTCACGCGCGTGGGGATCTCCGCGCGCATGGTCTGGCCGTCGGCCTGCTCCACGAACAGCTCCACGCGGTCGCCGCCCGGGTTGGTGGCGAGCACCGTGGCCAGGCGTGCCATGTTGGACTGCGAGAACCGGCCGCTCGGCACCATCACCTCGAACACGCGCGGGCGGTTGGTCTCCTCGTTGAGCTCGAGCGCCAGCACCTCCTGCGCGATGATCTGGTCGCCGCGGTCGGAGCGCTCCAGCTTGCCGCGCACACGGATGAACGCGTCGGAGAGCTGCGCGCCCGTCTCGGGGTCCACCTCGCCGTACAGTATGTCCTCGCACTCCTTGTACGTCTTGGGGAAGATCACCACCGTGGCCTCGCCCTCCATGTCCTCCAGGGTCACGATTGCCATGGGGTCGCCGTTCTTGGTGACGCGCTTGCCCACCGCCGAGACCATGCCGGCGAACCAGAAGGGCTTGCCCTCGGGGATGTCCTGGTTGATGGTGCCGCCGCCCATGGGGTTCATGGTCTCGTAACCCGTCTCGATCTGCGAGAGCGAGAACTCGCGCGCCTTGCCCAGCGCGTACTCGTAGGGGCGCAGGGGATGGTCGGACACGTAGATGCCCAGCACCTCGCGCTCGGCCGAGAGCTTCATGTGGCGGTCCCACTCCTGGCCGTCCGGCTCGGGCACTGAGACCTCGAAGCCCGAGCCCTCCATGTCGCCGAACATGTCGAAGAACGACGTCTGGCCGCTCGCGCGGTCCTTCTGCCGCCTGGCCGCGGCGTCCAGGATGTTCTCGCGGTTGGCCTTGTCCACGAAGTGCATGAGCTGGCGGCGCGGGTAGCCCGAGAAGTCGAAGCCGCCGGCCTTGATGAGCGCCTCGATCACGCGGCGGTTCACCTGGCCGGAGTCCATGCGGTCCACGAAGTCGTGCAGGTGCTTGAACGGGCCGCCCTGCTCGCGCTCGGCGATGATCGCGTCGGCCGCGCCCTCGCCCACGCCGCGGATGCCTGCCAGGCCGAAGCGGATGCCGTCGGCCGTGGCGGTGAACTCGCGGCCCGACTCGTTGACGTCGGGCGGCAGCACGGCGATGCCGTCGTGGCGGCAGGCCGAGATGTAGTGCACGATCTTCTCGGTCTTGCCCGTGTAGGAGGTGAGCACGGCCGCCATGTACTCGTTGGGGTAATGGGCCTTGAGCCAGGCGGTCTGCATGACCAGGATGGCGTAGCCGGCCGAGTGGCTCTTGTTGAAGGCGTAGGACGCGAACTCCAAGACGTCGTCCCAGATCTTCTGGGCCACCTTGCGGTCGTAGCCGCGGCTCTCGGCGCCGTTCATCCAGTGGTCGTAAGTAGTCTCGTCCGAACCGTCCTCCCAATGGAACACGGTGCTCGTGAGCAGCTTGATCTTCTTCTTGGCCACGGGCTTGCGCACGCGGGAGTCGGACTCGCCCTTGGAGAAGCCGCACATCTCGACGGAGATGAGCATGACCTGCTCCTGGTAGACCATGGTGCCGTAGGTCTCGCCCAGGATGCCGTCCAGGCGCGGGTCGTAGGAGACGGCCTCCTCCTTACCGTTCATGCGGTTGATGTAGCTCGCGACCATGCCGGCGCCCAGCGGGCCCGGGCGGTACAGTGCGATGAGTGCCACCACGTGCTTGTACTCGGTGGGCTTCATATTCTTGATTGTGGCCGTCATGCCGGCGGACTCCACCTGGAACACGCCGGCGGTGTGGCCGGAGCCCATGAGCTTGAAGATCGCGGGGTCGTCGAAGGGGATGGCGTCCACGTCGATGTCGATGCCGTGGTTGGCCAGGATGTTCGCCTTGGCCTTGGAGATGACCGTGAGGGTGCGCAGACCCAGGAAGTCCATCTTGAGCAGGCCCATGTCGGCCACGGTATGGCCTTCGTACTGGGTGATCTCCACGCCGCCCTTGGTGTCGAGCTTGGTGGGCACGTGCTCGTTCACCGGGTCGCGGCAGATCAGGACCGCGCACGCGTGCACGCCCTCGCCGCGGGTGAGGCCCTCGATGGCCAGGGCCGAGTCGATGATGCGGCGGGCGTCGTCGTCCTTCTTGTAGGCCTCGGCGAAGTCGGGGCTGTAGAGGTCCTCCTTGCCCGGTACCTGCTCGAGCACCTGCTTGAGCTTCACGGACGGGTCGCTCGAGATCATCTTGGAGAGGCGCTGGCCCATGTAGACGGGGTAGTCCAGCACGCGCGCGGCGTCGTTGATGGCCTGCTTGGCCTTGATGGTGGAGTAGGTGATGACGTGCGTGACCTTCTCGGGGCCGTAGAGCTGGCGGACGTGCTCCACCACCTCCAGGCGGCGCTCATCGTCGAAGTCCATATCGATATCGGGCATCTCCGAGCGCTGCGGGGACAGGAACCTCTCGAACATGAGCCCGTTCTCGAGCGGGTCGAAGGTGGTGATGTTCATGGCGTAGGCAACGATGGCGCCGGCCGCCGAGCCGCGGCCCGGCCCCACGCCGATGCCGTTCTCCTTGGCCCACTTCACGTACTCGGCAACGATCAGGAAGTACGCCGCGAAGCCCTTGTCGCAGATGACCTTGTACTCGTACTCGAAGCGCTCCTTGATGTTGACGCCGTTGACCTCCTTCTCGGCCCAGTCGTCGCCGTAGTACTTGGCGAGGCCGCGCTCGCACTCGCGGCGGAACTGGCTCTCGTGGGTCTCGCCCTCGTCGAGCAGCGGGAACCGCGGCAGGATGATCGAGTCCCAGTCGAGCTCCACGTTGCACTTCTCGGCGATCTCGAGCGTGTTGTCGCAGGCCTCCGGGCAATACGGGAACAGCGCGCGCATCTCCTCCTCGGTCTTCATGTAGAACTCGGAGCCCTGCATGCGCATGCGGTTGGGGTCGTCCACCTTGGAGTTCATGCCGATGCACATCATGATGTCCTGCACCGGGGCGTCCTCGCGCGTGAGGTAGTGGAAGTCGTTGGTGGCGATGACCTTGACGCCCACCTGCTTGGCGATGTCGATGAGCTGGCGGTCGAGCTGCTCGTCGGTGAGGCCCGAGTCGGTGGTGATGCCGTGCTCCTGGATCTCGATGTAGAAGTCGCCGGGGGCAAAGGTGTCGCGGAAGGTCTCGGCCCACTTGATGGCGCCGGCCATGTCGCCGCGGTCGATGTGTTTGGGGATGATGCCCGCGATGCAGGCCGAGGTGCAGATGAGGCCCTCGGCATGGCGACGCAGGTTGTCGAGCGTCACGCGCGGCTTGTAGTAGAAGCCGTTGACGGCCGCCTCTGAGACGCACTGCATGAGATTGACGTATCCCTCGTTGGTCTTGGCCAGCAAGATCATGTGGTAGAGCTCGGGTTTGCGGTCGCGACGCAGCTCGTCGTCGGGGGTGAAGTAGACCTCGCAGCCGAAGATGGGCTTGACCACCAGCGGCGGCTCCAGGTCGTCGATGTTGCCGTTGGCGTCCCAGCCCGCCATGTCCTTGACGTACTGGGCGTGGGCGCGCGGGTCTTTCTCGGGGTCGGGCTCCTCCAGCTCGTCGCGGCGCCCCTTCTCCAGGAAGGAGCGGTCGTGGCTCCACGTCTTGTACTCGGGGGTGCCCTGGTTCACGGCCTTGCAGGCGAGGTCCAGGTCGGGCACGCCGTACATGAAGCCGTGGTCGGTGATGGCCACGGCGGGCATGCCGAGGTCCACGGCGCGCTTGACCATGTCGGCCACGCGCGTGGCGCCGTCCAGCATGGAGTACTCGGTATGGTTGTGCAGGTGGACGAATCCCATGTGCCTCTGCGCTCCTCGCTGCCGCGCGCGCCACGGCGCATGCGCGCCAGGGTGCTCGCGGGCGGTCCTCGTTCAGGTTCGGTAGGTTAACGATTCTACCGCAGGCCCCGGACGCGGCGGGCAGGACCGGACGGGTGCACGCGGGATGCCCACAGGAGGGTATCCGGGTGGCGTTGACGGCGGGGTGCGCTTGGGGCGCCGGCCAGGAGGGTCCGCGACGCCGAAATACCCCCTTGATGACCCAAGGGGGGGTCCGTAGCTCAAAACTCTTGAGTTTTGTACCAAAAGACGGAAATACGCCGAGTAGCCGCCAGCGTTTGCCCAGTTGGCAATCGTTTAGCGACCCCCTAGATTTCATATACTCGTTTCTATTTGGTACAAAAGTCGAGAGCTTTGATCACGAGGTCGAGATCGGCACGGATTCGGCGGGGTTTTCGCCCTTGAGCGGGACCCTTGGCACGGAACGGAGCGTCTGGCGGCTCGCGAATCGCCGAATCTCGCCGCTTTCCCGCGAGCCGGTGCCGCACGTGCCCTCCAGGTCCGCCGCCCTACCCGGCTACAGGGGCGGCCCCGCGCCGGCGCATCGCCGACACGGGGCCGCCCCATCACCGCAACGAGACGCTAGTTGCAGCTCACGCCGCCGTCGATCACGATCTCGGCGCCGTTGACGAACTTGCCGTCGTCGCTCGCCACGTAGAGCACCGCGGAGGAGATGTCCTCCACCTTGCCCGCAGGCAGCGAGGTGTCCAGGCCGGCCATGACGCGGCCCATTCCGCGCTCGCTCATGTCGGTCTGGCTGTTCATGACCTCGGTCTCCACGCCGCCCGGGCAGATCACGTTGCAGCGGATGCCGTCGGGCGCGTACATGAACGCGGTGTTCTTGGTGAGGCCCACAAGCGCGTGCTTGGAGGCAGTGTAGGCCGCGCCGGCGCGGGCGCCGCACACGCCGCCGATGCTCGCGACGTTGATGATGTTGCCGTGCGTACCGTGCTCGAGCATGACCTCGACCGCATGGCGCATGGCGTACATCGGGCCGGTCAGGTTGATGCCGAAGATCCACTCCCAGTGCTCGTCGGTGCACTCGGCGATAGGTTTGAACTCGTCCATGACGCCCGCGTTGTTCACCAGCACGTCCAGCTTGCCGGTGAGCTCCACGGCCTTGTCGATCATGCCGTCGTTCACCTCGCGCGAGGAGATGTCGCCCGGATAGGCGACGATGGTGCCGGGGAGGTCGGCCGCGCTGGCGGCGAGCTCCTCCAGGCGCCCCTTGCGGCGGGCGACGGCGATGACCGTCGCCCCCTCGGCGGCGAAATCAAGCGCGATCTTGTGGCCCATTCCGGAGCTCGCGCCCGTCACCACCACGCTCTTCCCATCGAAACGTCCCATGCCATGCTCCTTTCAAAGGGCTGATAATGGGTCCAAAGTAGCAGAGCGCCACGCAAGGCTACACGGCTTTTCGCCGATGGGGCTAGGGTGTCGGTAAGAGGTGGGCTGGACGCGTCGGGGCTCGCACCGGGCAGACAGGGAGCCGGCGGGCGGATCGCCGGGCCGTGGGGCGCATGGGCCGGCGCATGGCCGGCATGCGCGCGGGCGGACGGGATTCCAGCGGGCGAGCCGCGCATCCTCGACGGCCTTGCGGCCGCTCGGGAGCCATGTACGCGTTAGAGCAGGCGGATTTCGCATCGGTTCATCGCCGTGGCGAATCCGCCCGCTATATTGCGTATCTAGGCCCATTTTCCGTTCAGATACACACTAGAGCGGGCGGATTTCCCTTACACACGCATCGGCGCCGAATCCCCCCGCCAGATTGCGTATCGAGCGCGATTTCGGCCTCCCTTACGCACGGGAGCGGGCGGATTTCACCGATGCCGACAACTCGCATGCATTTGCCCGCCTGAGCGTTTAACGCGTTCGTCGCCGCTCGAGATCGCGTAAGCGAGCGGCTACAGATGACCGCTCGCCATGCGATATGCCCTCTCGCGGAATAACGGCTTTAATCCATAAGGGGCCATTTCAGAATAAGCCGGCTACCACCTTACAAGGAAAACGAGGTCAGGACATGGGTCGAATCGCAGCTTCAAAGATCATCGCCGAGTTCGAGCCGTTCGAACGCCGCGGGCTCCTGCTATACACCCAGGACAACGCGCGCAGGCGCACGCTGCGAAAGTGGTCCGTGGCGGGCAAACTCGTCTCCCCCTACCCCGGGCTTTTCGCGCAACCAACCTTCTGGAGCCCTCTCGACCGTACCGAACAGGAGATTTGCAAGCTCAAGACGCTCGCCGAGATGCATCCCGATTGGACCTTCTGCTCCTTTTCCGCCGCGGTTCTCCAGGGGCTCTCCGTCTCTTACAGCCTGCTCGGACAGGTCCACGTGATTCGCCCAACCCGAAGGCACGGCGGCGATACCAAGCAACTCCGATCCCATACTTTTCGAGATGCCCCCACCATGATAGAAGCCTCGGGCATAAGGGCTACCGCCATTCCCTACACCGTCGCGGAATGCCTGCTCGACGCCCCGTTTCGATGCGGGCTCGCCCTCGCCGACTCGGCGCTCCACCTTGGACTCATCAGTCCGGAAATGCTCAAGGTCTACGTGCAGACGATCGGGCACGACCGGCGCGGCGTCGGGCGGGCCCGAAAGGTGGCGGATCTGGCCGACGGGCGCGCGGAGAGCGGCGGCGAGTCCCTTGCCCGCGCGGCGATGCTGGAACTCGGGTTCTCCGCGCCCGATCTCCAGGTTCGATTCCGCGACCCCGTGGACCCTTCGCGCCACTTCCGCGTCGACTTCCTCTGGACGCTCGGGGAAGGCAAGCGCGTCGTGGGGGAGTTCGACGGTAAGTCGAAGTACCATGTCGAGCACATGACGGGCGGGGCGACGAGCGAGGCGATATTCGAGGCGGAGCGCCAACGGGAAAGCCGCCTCACGCTCCTCGGGATGCCCGTCGTGCGCTTCGAGGCCTCCGATTTGAGAAAGCCCGCGCTCTTCGCCCGCAAACTTCGCGCCGCGGGCATACCGCAAGACGAGGACCGAGCCTTCCGCACCGACCCACGCGACCTCATGTGATACCACGAGAGTCGGCACGCGATTCCTTGACCGATGGACGAGCAGTCAACGCGCGACAGCGGGCAGAAGCCGCCTGCGGAATGCTCCGCAGTGTCCAAAGCTCGCCCATTTACACGCTCGAGCGAGCGGATTCTCGCAAGCAGGCCAAGCCTTCGAAATCCGCCCAACGTAGCGTTTATTTCAACGGGAATTCGGACGATTTAAACGTTAAGGCCGGCAAATTAAGACGAGTGCCCCATCGCGATCGAATCAGCCTGCCAGAGCGTTTATCTTGCTCCTAAATCAGCCGACTTAAACGCTTCGACAGGCAGATTGAGGAAGGGAATCAACCTCAAGAAGATTTGCCCGCCCCAACGTTTAATCGGTCCCGTCCCTCGCCGACCCGCACATTCCGGTAGGCAGATTTCAACGAAAAAAGGCCGCCCGAAGGCGACCAAACACCCCCTCCCAACCGTGGGAGAAGGGGACGTTGGCGGCTCGCCGCATATACCCGAAGCGACACTCCGCAGGCAAGACGTGTAGCGTCGAAGCCGAGGACTGAGCGGAGGGCATATGCGGTGAGCCGCCCGGAGGCGCTTACTCCTCCACGGCCTCGAACTGGTCCGGGCCCACGCCGCACACGGGGCACACGTAGTCCTCGGGCAGCTCGGGGGTATCGACCTCGACCTCGAAACCGCAGACCAGGCACACGAACTTGTAGGTCTTCTCGTCAGCCATGATGTTTCCTCTCTTGTTGGCGACCAAGGGTGCGAATGCAGTATACCCAATCATCGGCCGCTTTCCTTAATGGCACGAAATGTATAGCAGATGCGAGGGCGCGGGGGGCCGAGTCTAAAGCAGCCGCGGCCCCGCATCGGGCTACCCCTGGTAGGAGCTCGCCTTGGGCGGGGTCTTGCCCTTGAGCTCGCTATGGTAGTACGCGTAGGTCAGCGGGGCCTCGCCGGAGAGCTTGCGGGCCTCGTCCACCTCGCCGATGAACAGGTAGTGAGTGCCCACGTCCACCGTCTCGACCAGCTTGGTGGAGAACAGCGCGCAGGCGTGCTCGGCGCAGAAAGGCACGCCGCTCTCGGTGCGCTCCATGCCGTACTTCTCGAACTTATCGTAGCCCGCGGAGGTGCGGAACCCGAAGTTGCCCAGGTAGGGCATATCGGCGGTCATGTCCACGGCGGTCACGGCGAAGGCGCCGGCGCGCGCGATGACCCCGGCGGTGACGTTCTCCTTGTTCACGGCCACGGACAGGCGGGCGGGGCTCGCAGTCACTTGAACGGCGGTGTTGACAAGGCAGGCGGCACGCGCATCGTCCGCCTCGGCGGACACCACGTACAGGCCGTAGCTCATCTTGAAGAAGGCGGTCATATCCATGGGAGCTCCCCTCTGTGCGCACGGCCACCGCACCAGGCGAAGCGCGGCGGCCGTCTAATCGGCGAGTCCAGTTTATCAGGATTGACTATCGATAAGTAGTGCAACCGAGCGCCACACAAGGAGCACAAGCGGCCTTACCGGCTACGCTCCTTGAGCGCGCGCTGAATCTCGCGGTCGACGTCGCGCTTGGCCATGTCCTCGCGCTTGTCGTAGAGCTTCTTGCCCCGGCCAAGCCCCAGCGAGAGCTTGACCCGCCCATCCTCGTTGAAATAGAGCTCCAGCGGCACGAGCGCATAGCCGCGGTTGCGCAGCTTGGCGTCCAGGTGGTCGATCTCCTTGCGGTGCAACAGCAAGCGACGGCGCCGGTCGGGGTCGCGGTTGAAGATGGACCCGTGCGAGTACGGGTGGATATGCACGCCCACCAGCCAGCACTCGCGGTCGCGGATGAGGGCGAAGGTGTCGGTGATCTGACACGCCCGCTCGCGCAGGCTGCGCACCTCGGTGCCCGCCAGCTCGATGCCGCACTCGTATGTCTCCTCGATGAAGTACTCGTGGCGCGCCGAGCGGTTCTTGGCGATGAGCTTGCGCTCCTTACGCGTCGGCATGCGCGCTGCCCTCCCCCGCCTTCTCGGCCGCGAGCTCGGCGTCGCTCTCGTTGATAAGCTGCATGAGCGCCTTGGCGGCATCGGTGCCCACCAGGTTGCGGGCGCGCACGGTGAACGAGGTGGCGGCGTTGGCGTCGCCCTCGCGCGCGGCGTCGGAAGCGCACATCAGCAGGCACACGGCGATCTCGGCGGAAGGCGAGGTGGGGATGCCCTGCAGGCCGAGTTCGCCCATCACGTGGTCGTCGGACTCCTCCATGGCCTCAGGCGCCTCGTTGACCATGCGGTTGAGCAGGCGCGTCACGCGCTGCTCGTTGGGGGCCAGGCGCTGCGCCAGGCGCAGGCAGCCCACCGCTGCGGTGGCGTTGCCATCGGCGAGGAAGGCCGCGGCCAGGTTGGCGTAGGCCAGGCCGGCGGACTTGCCGTCCGAGGCGCGCTCCACCACGGAGAAGCTCAGCGCCGCCCACTCGCGCTCGTCGCCCAGCGCGCGGAAGAGCTCCGCCAGGTCCAGGCGGTAGCTGCAGTTCATGGGGTTCCAGCGCACGGCCTGGCACAGGGCGTCGCGCGCGGCGGCGTAGTCCTGCAGGCGGATATGGCAGAAGGCCAGGTCCGAGTACAGGCGCGCGATGGGCGCCCCCACCTGCACGAGCTCGCGCGGGTCGCGCTCCACGCGGCGGTAGGCCAGCCGCTCGAAGGCGTCGTCGAAGGCGAACCACTGCCTCTTCTCGGTGTCGGCGCACTCGGTGGCGGCCCAATCCTCCACCAGTTCCACCAGGCGCTCGAGCAGCGGCATGCCGCCCGAGAGGTCGCCCGCTGCCAGGTAGGTCTCGGCGTACTCGATGTCGTGGGTGACGATGGGCAGGTCCATGTCGGGATACCTCCTTGGATTCAACGGCGTCTAGTGTAGCGCAGGGCCCGCGTGGACGAGCGCCAGATCGAGGTGGCCGCGCAGCACGTCCACGGCGACGACCTCCACCACCATGCGGCTGCCGAGGCCGATCACCTGGCCGGTAGAGGCGCCCGTGAGGGTGAGGCGGCGCTCGTCGAGCTCCCACCACTCGCCCCCCAGGTCCTTGAGGCGAAGCAGCCCCTCGGCGCCCGTCTCGTCCAGGCGCACGAAGACGCCCGCCTCGCCGATCCACGAGACGGCGCCCGCCGCCCGCTCGCCGATGCGCTCGCCGTAATATTGGGCGACCTTCACCTTCTGCGAGGCGTGCGCCGCGGCGTCGGCGATACGCTCGCGCTCGCTCGCGTGTCGACAGAGCTGCGGCAAGATCCGCTCCATCGCCTGTGCCCCCGTGCCCACGAGCGCCGCCCGGCGGGAGCGCGCCTCGCGCGCGCCCAGACGCTCCGAGGCGAGCAGCCGCTTGAGCGCGCGGTGCGCCAGCAGGTCCGGGTAGCGACGGATCGGGCTCGTGAAGTGCAGGTACGCGGGCGCGGCCAGGGCGTAATGGCCCTCGTTGGCCGGCTTGTAGAGCGCCCGCTGCATCGCGCGCAGCAGCAGCGCGTTGGCGAGCGGCTCGTAGGGCGTGCCGTGGACGAGTTCCACCGCGCGCTCGACGGCGTGGGCGTCGCCGGCCTCGATGGCCCCCGCGAGTTCGCGGTCGATGGCGCCGATACCCGCGAGCGTGGAGGCCGCGGCCGCCAGGTGATCGGGCGCGGGAGGCTCGTGCACGCGGAAGGCGGCGGGTTCGGCGGCGTCGGCCAGGCGCTCGGCCACGCACTCGTTGGCGAGCAGCATCGCCTCCTCGATGAGCGAGGTCGCAGCCGTGCGGCGGCGGTTGACGATGCGCTCGGGCATGCGATCGGGCCCCAGCAGCGCGTGGACCTCGACGGTCTCGAAGTCGATGGCGCCGCGCTCGCGGCGCAGCCGCCGGCGGGCGCGTGCGAGCTCGTCGGCGGCGTGCAGGAAAGCGGCGAGGTCCACACCCGCGCGCTCCGCCTCCCGTGCGGCCACGGTGGCGCGCTCGGCGGCGGACGGCCCGGGCTCCGCGCCCGAGGCGGCACCCGGGCCGGCCACCGCTTCGGCCCCGCCTGCGGCGCCAGCCTCGCCCGCCCGGCCCTCGAGCAGCGTGTCCACGGCGGCGTAGTCCAGCCGAACCCGGCTGCGGATCGCGCTCGGATACATCTCGTACGCGCGCACGCGGCCACGGGCGTCCAGCTCCATGTCCACGGTGAAGGCCAGGCGGTCCTTACCCGGCACGAGCGAGCACAGGTCGTTCGAGAGCGCCTCGGGCAGCATCGGCAGCACGCGGTCGGCCAGGTAGACGCTCGTGGAGCGCCGGCGGGCCTCCAGGTCGATCGCGCTCTCCCAAGCCACGTAGTGCGAGACGTCGGCGATGTGCACGCCCAGGCGCCACCCGTCGGCATCGGCGCGCTCCACAGAGACGGCGTCGTCGAAGTCGCGCGCGTCCACCGGGTCTATCGTCAGGCAGAAGCGGTCGCGGATGTCGCGGCGCAACGGGTCGGCGAGCGCCGCCTCCACATCGAGCGCGAGCCCCTCGGCCTCGGCGAGCGGGGCGTCCGGGTAGCCGTCGGCCAGGTCGTGCCGCGCCATCACCATCTGGATACCCAGGTCGGGCGCGGAGGCATCCCCTACCAGGCGTTCGAGCGTCACCACGCCCGACTCCTCGCGGTTGGGGTAGGACACGATTCGCGCGGCCACGATGTCACCCGGCTCCACGCCCAGGCGGCGCGGGCTGTCGTCGGCGGGCAGCACGAAGAAGTCCTCGCGGATGCGCGCGTCCAGCGACCGCACCGAGCCCAGCGGCCCCAGCTGGCGGTAGGTGCCCACGATGGCCTTCACCGCGTGCTCCACCACGTGCTCCACCGTGGCGCGGCGCTGCCCACCCGGCCCGCGGTGCAGGCTCGCGAAGGCCACGTCGCCGTTCATGGCGCCGCGCAGGCCCCGACCCGTGAGGCGGAACGTCCCCTCGGGGGTCTCGATGAAGGCGCGCCCACGCCCCTCCACGCGCACCGTGCCGGTCAATCCCGGTTGACGGACCGAACGCGCCGGCCCCCGGCGCCCGTTGTTGCCCTTGCGTTTGCGGCCCATGGCCCTCCTCGGCGTGCTATCCACATCATCTCTTATATATAGCCCCTGCGGCTCGCAGCGCGCAGGGACCCCGGCTACCAGCGTATACCCAGTTACCACTGTTAACCGACCGTAACATGTTGTCGGCATTCTGAGAATACTATCGGTACCGTCTCCTATTATGCCGACGAGGCCCATAATGGGTCGTGTCCAAGCGCGGAGGTGCCGGAGAGGGCCCGAAAGGGACGGCGCGCCGCGCGATCGCCTGAAGATAAGGAGAAGGCTATGAAGTTCGTGTGCCCCGTTTGCGGTTACGTCGAGGAGTTCGACGGCGAGGAGCTGCCCGCCGATTTCAAGTGCCCCCAGTGCGGCGTGTCCGGCGACCGCTTCACCAAGCAGTCCGGCGACATGACCTGGGCCGCCGAGCACGTCGTGGGCGTCGGCAAGCTCGAGGGCGTCTCCGAGGACATCGTCATGGACCTGCGCGCCAACTTCGAGGGCGAGTGCTCCGAGGTCGGCATGTACCTGGCCATGGCCCGCGTCGCCCATCGCGAGGGCTATCCCGAGATCGGCCTGTACTGGGAGAAGGCCGCCTACGAGGAGGCCGAGCACGCCGCCAAGTTCGCTGAGCTCCTGGGCGAGGTCGTGACCGACTCCACCAAGAAGAACCTCGAGATGCGCGTCGAGGCCGAGAACGGCGCCACCGCCGGCAAGACCGACCTCGCCAAGCGCGCCAAGGCCGCCGGCCTGGACGCCATCCACGACACCGTGCACGAGATGGCTCGCGACGAGGCCCGTCACGGCAAGGCCTTCGCCGGCCTGCTCAAGCGCTACTTCGGCTAAGCCGCAAGCCTGCGCGATCCCGCGAGATAGACTCGAAAAAACCGCCCCGTCGCTCAAACGAGCCGCGGGGCGGTTTCCTGTATCGATGCGGTGTGGACAAATGCCCGGGGCAAATGTCCACACCCCAGGCCTCCCTACTTGGCCACGACCTCGAGCGTGCCGAACGGGCCGTCGAACTCCACCGTCCAGGTGCCGGCCGTCAGCGCCACGGGCACGAACACGGTGCCCACCGAGGCGCGGGTACCCGCGGGGAACGCCTTGCCCTGGCCCGCGAGCTTGGCCACCAGCCACTTGAGGGAGTTCAGCGGGTTGCCCAAGATCTCGGAGGTATCGCCCTCCTTCACGAGCGCGCCGTCGTGGTAGCACTTCGCATGGTATCCCGCCAGTCCCTCGACGGTGAGCTCGGAACCGTCGACCTCCTTGCCGTAGACCACGCAGCCGCCCACCGCGCAGTCGGAGACCACCAGGTACTTGGGCAGCGTGGGGAACCACTCGGCGAAGCGGGCGTCGGGCACCTCCATGTCGCCGGCGACGGTGCAGTTGGCGAGCAGCTCCTCGGCGGTCATCTCCGGGGTCAGGTCGACCTTGGCGCGGAAGCACAGCTCCACCTCAACCAGGGGCTCGTTCAGGCGCGAGAGGTCGACCTCGCAGGGCGCGGCGAGAAAGCGCTCGGCGAGCTGGGCGCCGTAGAGCGGGCAGTCGGAGTCGAACATCTTCTGGGTCTCTTTGCTGGTGAGGGAGACCTTGTAGCCTCCCGCGGGCTGACCCTTCTTGGCCATCACGGCGTCCTGCACCGCGTAGGCCACCTCTACGTCGTCCACGCTGCCGGCCCAATCGGCCATGTTCAGCGGCTCGTTGGCCTCGGCGGTATCGTTCTTTGCGTAGGCGGCGTACAGGGCGTCGGCGAGCTCGAGCTGGCGAGTGGTGAGGGTGGCGGACATAGCGTGCTTCCTTTCTGACGGGGAATCTATCCTGCGGACAAAAAATGCCGGGAACCTGTGACGGCTCCCGGCATCTCGGTGGCCGCCCGCATCGCGCGGGCGGCTCTCATCAGCTACCCGCTATCGGCAAATAATGATGCTCGAAAAGATGGTGCTGATGGAACGCATGAGTGGACTCCTTGGTCTTGCGGCCCCGCGGTCGCGGCGCCTCCAATGGACGGTTGCAGTGTGCTACTTTAGCGCGGTGGAGTCAAACGGGATTGTTTCCGTTCCATGACGCCGCAGGAAGCCGCAAGGGTCTCGGGAAACCGGGGCGCTTTTCAAAACCATCGACTTTGATACCAAAGTCCTGAGTTTTGAAAACGACACCCTGATCGAAGGGCGAATCGACCGGGATCCACCCCTCGAACGCCCCTATTCCACCTCGTAGCCCTCGGCCTCATCGGCGTCCGCGGCCTCGCCGGGCCCCACGGCCTCCGGCGTGCGAGCGGCCTCCTCGGCGGCACGGGCCTCGTCGAACATGGCCTTCATGGTGGGGTTTTTGAACGTAAGCTTGCGAATGGTCAGGGCCTGAGCCTTGTCGTTGGCGAGACGCATCTGGTTCTCCCAGGTACCGAGGGATCTCTTGATGGCCTCGAGCTTCCTGATGGCCGCGTTAATCCCATCGATCGCATCGTTGTAGTTCTTCTGCGCCGAACCGTAGTTCTTCTCGAAATCCTCCTTGAACTTGCCCATCCTCGCCTCGAAGCCCGTGACGTCGATGTTCTGCTTCTTGATCTCGGTGAGCTCCCGCCTGTAGGACGCCGCGTTCTTGGCGGCGTTGCGCAGCAGCGTGATCATGGGAATGAAGAATTGCGGGCGGATCACGTACATCTTCTCGAAGTGGTTGCTCACGTCGACGATTCCGGTGTTGTAGAACTCGCTCTCCTGCTCGAGCAGCGAGACGAGGACCGCGTACTCGCACTTTTTGCGCTTGCGGTCGGCGTCGAGCTTCTTGAAGAAGTCTTCGTTCTTATGTTTAGTGGCCGTGGCATCCATCTCGTTCTTCATCTCGAACATGATGGAGACGATCTCGTTGCCGTCCTCGTCGCACTCGCGGAAGACGAAGTCTCCCTTGCTGCCCTCGACAACCTCGTTGTCCTTCTCGAAGTACGCGTTGGGAAAGGCCATCATGCGCACCTTGTTGAACTCGTCCTCGCAGTGGCGCTCGAGGGACTCGCCGACCATCTTGGTGGAGAGGCTCAGCTTCATCTCCTTGAGGCGCTCGATCTCCTCGTCGCGCATGCGCATGTTCTCGGCGTTTGCCTGGCGAAGGACCATGAGCTCGTTCTCGTGCGCAGTCCTCTCCTGCTGCTCGCGGGCATCGCGCAGGGTCTTCTCCTGGACAAGCTCCGAGCGGGCCTCGTCGCGCTCGCGTTCCACGGCGCGCAGGGCGTCCTCGGCGCGACGCTCGGCCTCGCGGGCGGCGTCGGCGGCCTCGCGCTTAGCCTCCGCGCGAGCCGCGGAGACGGCCAGTTCGCGAGCGTCCTGAGCGCCCTTGAGCTCGGCTTGCAGGCGCTCGACCTCGCGCTGGGCCTCGCTCGCGCGCTCCATGGCATCGCGCTCGGCCTCGGCGCGCGCCACCGCCACGGCGCTCGCGCGCTCTCCCGTGGCGGCCTCCAGCTTTGCCGCGAGCTCGGTTATCTTGGCGTCGCGCTCGGCCAGGGCCTCCCGCAGCCGGCGCTGGGCCTGCTCGTCCGCGGCCTCCTCGGCAAGTTCGCGCTCACGGGCGGCGGCCTCCAGCTTCGCCTCGAGCTCAGCCACACGGGCCTCGCCCTCCGCGCGCGCCGCCTCGACCTGATGCCTTGCCTGCTCGACGGCGGCCTCCTCGGCGAGTTCGCGCTCACGGGCGGCAGCCTCGGAATCCGCACGCAGGCGGGCGATGGCCTCCTTCAGCGAGGCCTCGCGCTCGGCGGCGGCCTTCTCCGCCGCAAGGCGCGCCTGCTCGGCGGCCTGCTCGCTCTGGGCGCAAAGCAACTCCTCGTGCTTGGCGAGCTCGGCGTTGAACTGCTCGTCTCGCACCTGCTTCACTATGTCCGCGTAGCTCGATTCATCGACCGTGAACACCTCGCCACACTTAGGGCACTTGATCTCGCTCATGGTTACTCCCACCGCCGGGCCCCGCGGGCCTCCGCCTATACTGTTCCAACCATACCGCACCGTCCGGACACGAGTGCCGAAAGGACCTCCTATGTTCAACATCGTGCTCTATCGCCCCGAGATCCCCGCCAACACGGGCAACATCGGACGCACCTGCGTGGTCACGGGCACGCGGCTGCACCTGGTGGGGCCGCTCGGATTCTCGCTGGACAGCAAGCTGCTGCGTCGCGCGGGGCTGGGCTATTGGGAGAGCCTCGACGTACGGACCTACGGCGACTGGCAGGGATTCCTGGAGGAAAACGGCCTGCAGGGCCCTTCGGGCGCGGAGCGGCTGCACCTCCTGACCAAGAAGGCGCGCCGCACCTACGCCGAGTCCGCGTACGCGGACGGGGACTTCCTCGTGCTCGGCAGCGAGAGCTCCGGCCTGCCCGAGACACTGCTGGCGGGGCTGCCCGACCGCTGCGAGCGCATCCCCATGCTGCGCGACGAGGACGCGCTGGGCAACCGCGAGGTCTGGGAGGCCCGCGACGACGCACTGCACGGCGAAGACGTGGCCGCCGCAAGCGCCTCTCCCCTGCTGCGCCAGGACATCTGCGGCAACTTCGTGGACACGGCGAGCTACCGCATCAGCGCCCTCAACCTCTCCAACGCCGCCGCCGTGGTGCTCTACGAGGCCCTGCGCCAGACGGGCTTTCAGGGGATGGAGCGAGGCTGAAGGCCCCCTCTTTAAATCGCGTCCCCTCCGACGCCCCCGTCGCCCTCGAGAACCTCGCTGAGCGCCCTCCCGATTCGATGCGGCACCTCGGTGACCAGCGCGTTGCCCATGCAGAACGCGCGCTGCCCGTTCGTCATACCGGAATCGGTCCAACCCTTCGGGAACCCCTGGAGCTGGTCGAGCTCGTCAGGCACCAGGCGCCGATACCGTCCATCCTCCAGCTTGATGATGTGCTTGAAGCGCGAAGGCGTGACACCGCCCTCGCCCGTGAGGATGGTGCGGGAGGGCCTATCCAGCGCATCGGGAAACGCCATCGTCCCCTCGGAATACCAGTACTCGAACCCGGTCTTCTTATCAACGCGCTTCACGCGCTTGGCACCCTTGAGCGCCTTCCACTCCTCAAGGCGGTCATCCTCGACGTAGAACTCGCTAGGGACGTCCTTATCGTCGACCAGTACGTCGCCGAGCGTACGGTACCCGCCGGAGTACGCGGCCAAGACCTTGGCCGTCAGGACATGACCACCGCACATCACACCGGCCTCTTTGAACGGGGACGCCTTCTCGCCGATACCGAAGCGTTCGGAATTCTCAGCCGGACCATCGAAGAGGTCGAATTCGACGCGTTCGCCGACCACCTCGAAGGGAAAGGCGCGGGCCATCACACCGTCGTCGAAACGAGACGAGAGGCTCTCCTCGCCCACGCGCTCCGCGAAGATGTACACGCGCTTGCGCCGCTGTGAGCAGCCGTATTCCGCGCTGTTCACCACGCGCCATTCCGCCGTGTAGCCCAACTTGGACAGGCAGGACAAGATGATCGCGAAGTCACGCCCGCGCTGGCTTGCGGGGCTCTTAAGAAGGCGGTCGACGTTCTCGAACAGACAGAACCTCGGCTCCTTGAGTTTGAGGAAGCGATAGATCTCCCACCAGAGGACGCCCTTCTTCCCCTCGATGCCGTCGGCTTGGGAGAGCGTCCTCGCGACCGAGTAGTCCTGGCATGGAAAACCGCCGACGACCATATCGACATCAGGTATCTCGACCTCTCCCGCCTCGGCCTTATCCATGACGAGATGGATGTCCTCGTTGACGACGGAATCCTCGCCGAAGCGCAGCTTGTAGCATCGCGCCGCGAACTGGCGGCGGTCGGTTCCCGGCTCCCACTGATTCGCCCATACCGTATGGAACGGGCCGGCGGCGGGCATATCGAATTCAGGATGGTTGTCGTCGTGGTAGCCGTCGAGCCCCATGCGAAAACCGCCGACGCCCGCGAAGAGCTCGGCTATCCTCACGCTAGATGACACGTTTCTCCAATCGCTGCTGCGTCGTCTCATATGTCCGGACATTGTAGACGATCGGGGGCGAGCGGAGGTCCGCGAGGAGTGCCGCACCCTTCCGAATCCATACCGCTCACCAATCGATACCCCCTGTTGACTCCACAAGGCCATACAATGAGGCACCGAACGATATCGACTGGAGGCGCGTATGGACGAGCACGACATCAAGGCTCAGCTCGAATCGCTTGATCTTTCCGACAGCAAGTCGATCGAGGACTATGCGCGCAACCTCGTCGGCGCCTCATTCCAAGACATCCTGGACCTCGGCATCTCGCCAGAGGGAATCGAGGCCAAGGACTATTCCGATAAAAACTACAAGGGAGGATACGGGACGCTCATCGAGGAGCGGTTCTTCGGATACAAGGCCAACAGCGATAGCGGCCCCGATTTCGCGGAAGCCGGCGTCGAGCTTAAATCGACGTGCTTCGACCGTCGCGAGGCCACGCGCAACAAGCCCGAGCGAATCGTCGCGGGCGAGCGGCTCGTCCTTGGGATGATCCCCCACGACTCCGAAATACCGGAGGACCTGTTCAGCTCCCATGTCTGGAACAAATGCAAGCTCATGCTGCTGGTCTACTACTACCGAGACAAGACGGTCGAACCTCTCCAGCGACGCATCCGATACGTTCGCCTCTTCGAGATTCCGGAGGAGGACCTCCCGATCATCGAGGAGGACTATCGCACGATAGCCAAGCTTATCCGCGAAGGGCGCGCCGACGAACTCAGCGAGGGTATGACCGCGTACCTCGGGGCATGCACGAAGGGTCGAACCGCGGCGACGATGCAGGCGAAGCAGTTCTATCCATACATCCACGAAGACGGTCGCGAGGAATACCGCACCGCGAAACGCCGTGCGTTCAGCCTTAAGCAATCCTATATGGATTACATCCTGCATCATTACATGGCGGACGACCACTCCCCGCTCGATTTCGATTTCTCCTCAAGGCCGGAGGCGGTCGAGGTCGATTCGAGCCCCCATGGGCGCAAAGCCGACGGCAAAGCCCCCACGTTCGAGGAATCCGTCATCAACGCCCTCGATCGATATGTGGGCATGGATGCCACCGAGCTCATGCGCGCATTCAACGTCAAGAACGCAACGGGCGGGGAGGCGAAGAACCGCTATGCATCTCTCGCCTGCCACATGCTGGGCTACACCAGCAACAAGGCCCTCGCGCTTGAAAAGGCGGGAATCAGCGTCCGGGCCATCCGCGCCCGCGCGAATTGGAGCGTCAAGGAAAGCCTCTCGCTCGACACCTTCGAGTTCTCGGGCCTACTCGATGAACCGAGTTGGGAGGAATCCAAGCTTTTCGAATACCTTGACTCGACCAAGTTCCTGTTCCTGGTCTTTCATGGAGAGCCGGGCGCCATGCGTTTCGCGGGAGCATGTTTCTGGCACATGAGCGCCCGGGAGCTGCAGCAAGACGTCAGGCGTTGTTGGGAGGATACGAAGTACACCATCCTGAACGGAGTCGAATGGAGCGAGAAGAGGCGGAGGAACGGGTCGGCCATCCACAACAACCTCCCCGGAAAGTCCGACAACCCGATATGCCACGTCCGGCCGCACGCCAACAGGCGCGGCTACATCTACGCGGATGGCAGGCAAATCGGCGAGAAAAAGGATATGTCGGAACTGCCCGACGGCAGGTGGATGACGCGCCAAAGCTTCTGGATCAACAACGACTATCTCGCCAAGGTGATCGAGCCGGTTCGGACCTCATACGAGGCTCGTTAGGCCCGCGCAACCTCATAGAACGCCTTCACACCCTCTACCTGCGGGAACGTCAAAACTCCCCATTTTCCTGGACGAACTTGCCCGCCAAACCGGACACGCGGTGCCGCGTGAAACGCCGAAGCTAGGCGATAAGGGATCGGATGAGGTCGATGGTCGCCTGGTAGGAATGGCTGCGGTCGAACTGGGCCTCGGCCACCTCGCGGGCGCGCCGGCCCATGGCCGCACGGCCCTCCGTATCGGCCGCCAGGCTCCGTAGCGCGGCCGCCAGGCCCGCCACGTCCCCAGGGCGCACGTTCACGCCGAAGCCGTCGCGCTCCACCTTCTCGCGGAACTCCGGGCTCATGGAGGTGCTGAGCATGGGGCGCCCCGCCGCCAGGTAGTCGCCGATCTTGGTGGGCACGCTCTGCGGCGCGTTCTCCACCAGCGAGTTCACCAGCACGTCCGATGCCGCGAGCCACGCCGCCATCTCGCGGTACGGCATGAAGCCCATGAAGTCCACCGGCGCGCCCAGGCCGTAGGTCACGTTCTCCAGCTCCGGGCGGATGATGCCGTCGCCCAGCACCTTCACGCGCAGGCCCGGCACCTCGTCGCGCAACAGCGCCGCGGCATGCACCAGGGTCTCCAGGTCGTAGCAGGCCGAGAGGGTGCCCGCGTAGGTGACCCAGACCTCCCCCTCGGGCTTTTCCACCGAGCCAGAGAACTCCGCCACGCCGGCGTCGAACTCGCACAGGTCGTTGCCCACGTACACCACGAGCTTGGGGATGTCCTCCGCGCGGTCGCGGAAGGCGCGGCCCGCGTACTCGTCCGAGGTGCCGATCACGGCGTCGGCCAGCGCGTAGGCGCGGCGCGCCTGGCGGTAGAACGGCGCGAAGGCGATGTCGGAGACCACCGGCACGTCCAGCGCCAGGCGGAAGGCCTCGGGCCACAGGTCGTTCACGTCGATCACGAAAGGGATGTTATAGCGCTTAGCCGCGCGCCCCACCGCGAGCGCGATGTCGTTGGGCGGGATCTGGCAGTAAATGAGGTCGTAGTCGTGGTGCTCGTCGAAGTACGCCGAGACGTTTCCCGCCATCACGTGGTGTGCCCAGATGCGCTGGGGGCACATGTTCTTGGGATAGCCCGGCTCGGCGATGAACTTCACGTCGAACGGGTGCATGGAGGCGTCGAAATGCGCCAAGTCGCGCTGGCGCTTGTCCCAATGCTGAAAAGCCGAGGTGATGAAGTCCACCTCGAAGCCGTTGGCGGCGAGCAGCGCCGCCAGGAAGGTGTAGCGCGTGGCGCCGCGCACCTCGCGGCCGAGCTTGGCGTCGATGCTGAAGATGGCTATGCGCGGCTTGCGGTCCATGCGTGTCCTATCCGTTCGAATCCGTGCGTCCCCAGGCGTCTCGGCCGGCCCCTAGCGGCGGCGATGCGCCACGAGCCGCTCGATGCTCCCGTACGAGAGCCCCAGGCGGTTGAGGGCCAAGGCCACTCTATACCGCCTGTCCCCGCGGCGCCAGAGACCCTCGTCCCGCGCGCGCAGCTCAGCGCGGAACGCCCGGGCACGCTCGCGGCCGCAGCGGCGGTCGTCGTCGAAGAGCAGGGCGATGTTGTAATGCGTGTCCACGATGAGCTCCACCTTGTGGCGCAGGTAGGCCAGGGCGTCGGCAGAAAGCGACCCGCCGTCCGCGGAGCGCACGTCGCCCGCCTCGGCGGCGGCGAGGTAGCGCACCATCTCGTCCACCACGCGCGTGTGGTCGTCCCAACGGCGCACGTAGTTGGCGTGGCTCACGCTCTGGGCGGCGTTGCCCACCAGGTATTGGTACACCTCGATATCGAGATAGCAGATGGTAGAGGCGGGCACGCTTGCCTTGACCACGTACTCGTAGTCCTCGTAGAAGGTGTGCTCGAGCAGGTGGATGCCGATACCGCGCAGGTAGTCCGTACGCGCGGTGAGCGTGTGGATCATGATCTGGAACACGGTGTCGCCGTTGGTGAGAACGCTGGAGAAGTCGAGCGCGCGACCCGTGACAACGCCCTTGGCGAGCGGGAACGGACGCTCCTCGCCAGAAGTCATGTCGATCTCGCGCTTCTTGTCTACCACAAGGTCGCAATCGAGGTCGGCAAGGCGCTCGAGCAGCTCGGCCATACCGTCCGCGTTCACCCAGTCGTCGCCGTCCACCACGCGGAAATAGCGCCCGCGCGCCTCGGCCAGGCCGGCGTTCACGGCCGAGCCGTGGCCTCCGTTCTTCTTGGAGATGACGCGGATCACGCCATGGCTGCGCGCGGCGAACTCCTCCGCAAGCGCACGGGTACCGTCGGTGGAGCCATCGTCCACCACGACGACCTCGAGCTTGCCCACAAATCGCGGGTCGAGGTAGGACTCAAGACCTCGCGCGAGGTAGCTCTCGACGTTGTAAGCAGGGACAGCGACGGTAAGCTGCAGCGCGCTTCCGTCCCGAATCTCAACAGCACTCATGCATACACCCCTCTCGCAGCCGACAGACCGCGCGGCATCCTATCCAACCGTCTTCGCGCTCGCGTATGCGCGCGAAGACCTTCCTCGTACAACATGCACGCAGCGACCCGCAGCGAGCATGAGGTGCGGATTGCCCCCGGCAAGCAGGGCATGGAGCGCGCGCGAAACGCGTCCCGACCTCGCTGGAGCCTCGACGATGAGCTCACGATACAGAGGGTCTGCCGTGAGCTCGGCACAAAACGCACGGCGAGCTGCCGCGTCCATGCCCGCCCGCTCGTCGAACGCGCGCTCGATGGCGCTCAGCACGTACCGCGCGAACCTAAAGCCCAAGCGCGAACGGGTGTCGGTACCGTCCAGGCCCCAACCACGCAGCAGCTCGAACAACTCCGCCACGCGCCTGCGATGCACCTCGTAATAGCGCGGGACGAATTTGTTCGTAAGGTTTGCATTTTCGCGTTTCTGATAGCGATAAAGCGGACGACATACCATGGCGGCCGAACCCACACGACGCGCAACCTCGATATTGAAGCAGACGTCCTCGATGAGCGGCACATCCTCGAACGAGAGACCATCGAGGACCTCTCGGCGGTAGACCTTGTTCCAGGCGTACCCGAAGAGCGTGAGCTCCTCGAGGTCAAGAATGCTCGAGCGGTACTCGTCGCGGTCCAGCAGAATCGCGCTTCGTCCCGCGGCAAGTTCGATAGCCGCAGGAGAATTCGCCGCAACGACGTGACAGGTGTGGGCATCGAGGTCATCCGTGCTAAAGACCGCGCCGTCCAGCACCGGCACAAGCTCTCGCGTACCCGTAACGGCCCTGCTGTCAGCGCGGTATTCCTCGCGACAACCAAACACGACGACATCGCACGGGATATTCGGGCGAAGCGGAAAGCTCGCAGGATCGACGGCGTCTCCCATGGGAACACCGGAGCCCATGGCTATGGCCGCGCGGCACTCCTCGAGCAGCTCGGGATCGTACGTGTCGTCCGGGTCGGGCATCCACACGTAAGAGCCGCGTGCCGCCGCGATGCCGGTATTGCGCGCGCCGGACAGGCCTTGGTTCTCCTCGTGGCGCACAAGACGAATGCGCGGGTCTTGTGCAGCGGCAGCCTCCACGATCCTAGCCACGTTATCGGGAGAGGCGTCGTCAACGCAGATGAGCTCCCAGTCCGCACACGTTTGGGCACGGACGCACGCTATGGCATCCGGCAGGTAGGCCGCCACGCCATAGCAGGGCATGATGATGGAAAAGAAGGGGCGGCGCTCGCTCGCGGTCGCCTCATCGCACGCGCCGGACATGTTAGTCGAACTGCGCCCTGTAAGCCGCGCAGACCTCGTCCACCGGGCCGATCATGCGCTCGTGGCCCTTCTCGATCCACACCGCGGAGGTGCAGATGCGCTCCACCTGCTCGATGGAATGGCTCACGAACAGCACGGTCACGTTTCCGGAATCTATGAAGCTCTGGATGCGGCGCTCGCACTTCTCCTGGAAAAACACGTCGCCCACGGAGAGCGTCTCATCGACGATGAGGATGTCGGGCTCCACCACGGTGGCGATGGCGAACGCGATGCGCGCCACCATGCCGCTGGAGTAGTTCTTCATGGGCATGTCGAGGAAGTCACGCAGCTCGGCGAAGCCCACGATCTCGTCCAGGTGCTCCTCCATGAACTGCTTGGAGTAACCCAAAAGCGCACCGTTTAGGAAGATGTTCTCACGCGCGGTGAGCTCGAGGTCGAAACCAGCGCCCAGCTCGATGAGGGGCGCGATGTTGCCACGAACCGCCACGGTGCCCTTCGTGGGCTCAAGCACGCCGGCGATGATCTTGAGCATGGTGGACTTACCGGAACCGTTGGTTCCTACCAGGCCAACGACCTCGCCCTTCTTAACCTTGAAGCTCACGTGCTCCAGAGCATGAAACTCCTTGAAGAACAACTCGTGACGTACGAGCTTGATGAAGTACTCCTTGAGGGAGTTGAGCTGCTCGCTGGCCATGTTGAAGACCATCGTGACGTCGTCGACCTCGATGGCGTACTCGGTGTTGGTAGCGTCTGCCATGGTGCCGCCTTAGACGAAGAGGATGAACTTATGCTCGGTCTTCTTGAACACGAAGATGCCGATGATGAGCGCGATGAGGGCCCACGCGACGCACATGAGGAGCACCGTGAGCGTGGGGTTCTGCTGCCACAGGAAGATGTCACGCATGAACTCGAGGTAGTTGTACATGGGGTTTATCTTCACCAGCATGATGATCCAGTGCGGGGCACCCCTGTCGATAAGCAGGGAGAGGTCCCAGAAGACGGGCGTGAGGTAGGTCCACGCAATGATGACGACGCTCCACAGGTGGATGATGTCGCGGAAGAAGACGGAGAGCGCGCCGATGGCCAAGCCCACGCCGATGCAGAAGCACATGAGCAAGAACAGCGCCACGGGCAGCCAGATGAAGTGCCAGGTGGGGATCACCTGGAAGAAGAGCATGACGATGGCCACGGCGACGAGCGAGAAAGCGAAGTTCACGAGCGCGAACAAGACCTTCTGCACCGGGAAGATATACCGGTTGACCTTGACCTTCTTGAGCAGGGGTGCAGCGTTGATGATGCTCGTGAGCGCCGCGTTGGTGGAGTCGCTCATGAGCGAGAACGTGACGTTGCCCACGATGAGGTAGAGTGGGAAGTTGGGGATGTTGCTGCCAAACATGTAAGAGAACACGATGGACATGACGACCATCATGAGCAACGGGTTGAGAACGCTCCACAACACGCCGAGGAAACTACGGCGGTACTTGAGCTTGAAGTCCTTGGTGACGAGCTGCTCGAGGATGAGCAGGTCCTTCTTATACGGACGCGGGGCCTTTTCGGTTGCGAGAGTCTGCGGGGACACCGACGACGCCTCCCTATTGATTGCACGTTAGCGGCAGATACCGCCCTTGCCGAATTGGGAATGATAACACAGGGACGCTTGCGCGATTCCTCGCCTAGACGAGCTGCATACAATCAGGAGAGTCGGATGCGCGCACATGGCATCTATGGGAAAACAGCCTTTCACCGTGCGCGCATACGTTTCTAAAACACGAAAGGACCCCTACCCCTTCGCGTTCTCCTTGGCACGACGGGCGGCGACGGCCTTGCCGTTCGCGAAACCACCGACCTTGCGCAACAGGCCGCGAACGCCACCGCTCTTCACGAAGAAGCGAGCCTCGCTCGCAAAGTACTTCACGCGCGGCCACACCGGCACGCGGCGACCGGTAATGCCCATCTGCTCCAGGTAGAAGCGCTTGCGCTTGGGGGAAAGTTTGGGGTGCCCGAGCACGATGTCAGTATCCATGCGCGAGAACACACGGCGTGTGCCGTCCTGCACGATGGGGTTCCCCCAGCCATCGTCCACGATTCCGCCGTGGATGTAGTTGAAGCCGCGCATGTAGTGCGCCTCGAGAATACCGCGATCGGTCACGTGCAGGCGCTCGAGGATGTCCGTCATGTCGCACCAGCGGTCGAAGGGCAGAGCAACGGCCGCGTCCTTCTTGTGGTTGTACGTAGCGCCGGGAAGGTCACAGCGGTAGTGGTAGAAGGCTTCATCGAACGTCATGATGGACTTGGCCTGGCAGAACGCCTCGATGAGGAACGGGTTGTCCGCCCAGCCGGCACCCGGGTACGGCGCAAAGCGGATGCCGTGCTCGTTCAAGAAGTCGCGACGGTAGATGGCGCTCCAGATGCTGGGGTGCTGCTCCACCATGATGGGCAGGTCGGCCAGGGTTACGGGACGCGTGGTATTGGGCAGGCGGTGCGCCAACGTGCACTGCTGCTCGAACTGCGTGTCCGGGTCATCCCAATCGTGCACATCGATCCAAGGACACCTTACAATATCCACGGGGACGTCCACCAGCGCGGCGCGGCCGAGCATGCACTCGTACATGGCCGGGTCGATCCAGTCATCCGGCTCAATAATAGAAATCCACTCGCCACGGGCCATCTCAAGGCCGCGATTACACGTGGCGCCGTAGCCCTCGTTAGGCTTATCGACAACGATCACGCGTGAATCGCGCGCCTCGAACTCACGAAGAATGGCGAGGGAGCCGTCCTTCGAGCCATCATTTAAGCAGATGACCTCCAGCTCGCGGTGCATCTGCGCGCAAACACTCTCCAAACACTGGGCAAGGTACTTTTCCACGTTGCATACGGGGATGATGACGGAAACGAGCGCAGAAGCGTCGGATTTCATGCAAAACGACCTTTCGGGGACGCGGCGGCGAAGCGCATCAGGCGCCAGGCCGCATTCTTATCCGAATTAGGATACCAAGGAAGCCCCGCATACCCTCCCCTTTGCTATCATTTGACACGAATCATCAAACCTCGGTGCCAAGAAGCGGGAACCTCACGACTTTGAGCAAGTCCCCCCCCCCCCCCACCACCCCTCCCCCCACCTCCCCGCTTGGATTCCCCCATCGCCCCCCCCCCC
>Cebus_capucinus_imitator_PRJNA485217_SSR098__coassemble_1629_pt1 | contig 44827 bp, 32 predicted proteins | sample Cebus_capucinus_imitator_PRJNA485217_SSR098__metabat2_high_PE_001 | metagenome-assembled genome bin Cebus_capucinus_imitator_PRJNA485217_SSR098
CGGGGCGCTAGAGGAGCTCCCGCAGGATGAGGCAGCTCGGGAGCTGGGGCGCCCCGTCTGCAAGGTCATCCTCCGCGAACAGCGCCGCCATGAACCAGTTGAACGGCTCGCGGCCGGTGTAGGCGCCGGCCTCCTTCGCGGCATCGCGCAGGGCGCGGCTCGCACGGATGGTCGCCGCCGCCCGAATGGGGTCGGCAACGGACACGGCCTCGGTCCGCTCCAACAGCGCGCGCAGGGCCTCCACGGCGTCCTCGCGCTTAATCTCCCAAAGGGTATGGGTCCCGTCTTCCAGCGTGAACCGGTAGACGGGCGTGGCGGCGCAGGCCGCGCCCACGATGAGGTCGCGCACGGGGTCTTCCGGAACGGCGATCGCCACGGGGGCGTCCTGGCACCCGAGCGTCCCCAGCCGCCCCGCCTCGCCCTCGATGGCGGCCATGGCCCGATCATCCGGCTCTCCCAGCGCCTCCACCATTGGGATCAACTCCGCGATGCTGCATGCCGCGATGACGCCTGTGCGCGTGCCGGCATCGCCCGATACGGACCAGGCGAAGTACGAGGGCGTGCCGTCCCTCAGATATGTGCCGTCTGCCAGCAGGGGGGCGATCTCGTCGGCATGCTCGATCTGGGTGAGCTGCGAGCCTGCGCGCAGGCAACGGAAGGGGAGAGCCTTCATGGGACGGCCTTTCTCGGGGGTGGCGGGCAACGCGCGGGGCGTTCAGCCATGTAGCATAACATGCCCCATGTAAACCCTTCGTGAACGGCCCGCCCAAAACCCCGGGGGCAACGCGGGGATAACTGCACTCTGCTAAAGTAGGCAATCCTGAGAGCCCAGAGTACGTCCGCGAGGAGGCCCCGCAACATGACGCGCGTGCACAACTTTTCCGCCGGCCCGGCCGCGTTGCCGCTCGAGGTGCTGGAGGAGGTCCGCTCCGAGCTGGTGGACTATCGCGGACTCGGCATGTCCGTGCTCGAGATGAGCCATCGCTCCGCCGCCTACCAGCAGATCTTCGACGAGACCGAGGCCTGCCTGCGCCGCGTGCTCGGAATCCCGGGCAACTACCGCGTGCTCTTCCTGCAGGGCGGGGCCACGCTGCAGTTCGCGGGCATCCCGCTGAACCTCATGCGGCGCGGTCGCGCGGGCTACGTGGTCTCGGGCAACTTCGCCAAGAAGGCCTGGCAGGAGGCCCAGCGCTATGGTGAGGCCGAGCTGCTCGCCACGAGCGAGGACACCGGCTTCGACCGCATCCCCGACCTCTCGGGCATCTCCGAGCGCGCCGCCGCGGGCGAGCTCGACTACGTCTACATCTGCCAGAACAACACCATCTTCGGCACGCAGTTCCACGAGCTGCCCGATTGCGGCCCGGCGCCGCTCGTCTCCGATGTCTCCAGTTGCTTTCTCTCGGAGCCGCTCGACGTCTCGCGCTACGGCCTGCTCTACGCCGGCGCGCAGAAGAACGCCGGCCCCGCGGGCGTGACCGTCGTCATCGTGCGCGAGGACCTCATCGAGGGCGGCCCCGCGCTGCCCGTGTGCCCCAGCTACCTTGATTACCGCCTGGAGGCCGACAAGGGCTCCATGTACAACACGCCCAACACCTTCGGCATCTACCTGTGCGGCAAGGTGTTCTCCTGGGTGGAGCGCACCGGCGGCCTTGCGGCCATGGCGGAGCGCAACCGCGCCAAGAGCGATGCGCTCTACGGCTTCTTGGACGCGAGCGAGGTCTTCCACGGCCATGCCGAGCCTGGTAGCCGCTCCATCGCCAACGTCACCTTCCGCACCGGAAGCGCCGAGCTCGATGCCGCATTCGTGGCCGGCGCGGCCGAGTGCGGCATCCAGGGCGTGAAGGGCCACCGTTTGGTGGGCGGCATGCGCGCGAGCGTCTACAACGCCGTGACCATGGAGTCCGTCAAGGCGCTCCTCTCGTATATGGAAGGGTTCGAAGCCGCCCGCAGGCGCGACTCCCGATCTATCTAGCCTGCCGAAAGGCGGGCAGAGGTACCAACCGCGAGCGATATCCCAGTCTCGCGAGGACTGGGCGAAGGGCATACGGAGCGAAGACGGCGGGAAAGGAAACCCAACATGCGCTACATCAAGACCATCGACGATATCACCAAGGACGGGGAGGTCACCTTCGGCGAGGGCTACGCCTTCGTGGACGAGGCCGCCGAGGCCGATGCCATCCTCATGCGCTCCACCGACCTGCACGGCTACGACCTTCCCGACTCGATTCGCGCCATCGCCCGCTGCGGCGCCGGCGTGAACAATATCCCCGTCGACGAGTACGCGCGCCGCGGCGTGGTGGTCTTCAACTCCCCGGGCGCCAACGCCAACGCGGTGAAGGAGCTCGTGCTCGCCGCCATGATCCTGGCGAGCCGTGGCGTGGTGCAGTCCATGGAGTGGGTGCGCGCCAACGCCGACGACCCCGACATCCTCGTCAACGCCGAGAAGGCCAAGAAGGCCTTCGTGGGCCGCGAGCTCAAGGGCAAGCGCGTGGGTGTGGTGGGCCTGGGCAACGTGGGCTCCAAGGTGGCCAACGCGCTGGTCGACCTAGGGATGGACGTCTACGGGTACGACCCCTTCATCTCCGTTGAGCACGCCTGGGCGCTCTCCCAGTCCGTGCAGCGCGTAGGCACGCTCGAGGACCTCTGCCGCGGCTGCGACTACCTCACCCTGCACGTACCCAGCAAGGCGGACACCGTGGGCATGATCTCGGCCGAGCAGCTCGAGCTCCTGGCCCCCGGCGCGGTGCTCATCAACTACGCGCGCGAGACCATCATCGACGAGGACGCCGTGGACGCGGCCCTGCGCGCCGGCGAGCTCTCCTGGTTCAGCTGCGACTTCGCCACGCCCAAGACGGTCAAGATGCCGCGTACGTTCATCACCACGCACTCCGGCGCCGGTACGGGCGAGGCCGAGGCCAACTGCGCCGACATGGCCATCTCCGAGCTCAAGGACTACCTGGAGAACGGCAACATCGCCCATTCGGTGAACTACCCGGCCTGCTCCATGGGCAAGGCGCGCGCCGCCAGCCGCATCGCCTGCCTGCACGCCAACGTGCCCAACATGATCGGCCAGATCACGGCGATCCTCGCCAAGGACAACGCCAACGTGCAGCGCATGGTGAACGAGAGCGCCGGTGAGAACGCCTACACCATGTTCGACACCGACGAGCACCTGGAGCGCGCGACCATCGAGGCCCTCAAGGGCATCGCGTCCATGTACCGCGTGCGCGTGATCAAGTAGGGGAGGCGCGCGGGTACGCCCGGGTCTTCTCAAACGAATGAGGGCCGGCGGCGTCTCGGGCGCCGCCGGCCCTTTCGGTTTCGCGAGGACCCGCTCGCCGACGCCACGTGCCGAGGGCGCCCTCCCAGGTGCTAGGATGGGCTCGTCCGCATCGTCTGCTTTTTTTGGGGGGGGTGCCCATGGATCCGGTCTCGTTCAGCATCGCGCTTGACGGCTGCGCCGCGGCCCTGGCCCTCACGCTCGCCTGCTTTCAGGGGGCGAGCGCCACGTACGAGCGTTTGACCTGGGCCTTCTGCGGTATGTGCGGCGCGGTGGCGCTCTTTAGCGCTTGCGATGCGCTCGTGCGCGTCGCTGCGGTAGCCGGCGCGCCCGCTATGGAGGCCGCCGCCCTGGAGTACCTCGCGCTGTTCGGCTTCCTCGCGAGCTACGCGGCGTTTCTCGTCGTCTCGCGCTCAAGCTTCGGGATCGTGCCCGCCTCGATCGCTTTTCCGTCCCTGGCGGTGCTCGCCGAGCTGCTCGTTCCCCGGGTCTCCATGCTCGGCATCGTGTCCGCATGCGGCCTGCTCTGGACGATCGTCTCGGCCATGCCCCTGCGCGAGCGCGCCATCGAGCGGCGTCAGGCCGAGCTCATCCGCGCGCGTGCCGACGCGGTCCTCTCCCAGATCCAGCCGCACTTCCTCTACAACACCCTCACCGCCATCCGGCGCCTGTGCCGCGTGGATACCGAGCGCGCCGGCCTCATGCTCGACGACTTCTCCGCCTACCTGCGCGGCAACATGGAGTCGCTCACGCAGCGCGAGGCCATCCCCTTCGCCGAGGAGCTGGCGCACACCCAAAAGTATCTGGAGCTCGAGCAGCTGCGCCTGGGCGAGCGGCTCGCCGTGTCCTTCGACATCCGCGTGGTCGACTTCGACATGCCGGCGCTCACCCTGCAGACGCTCGTGGAGAACGCCGTGCGCCATGGGATCGCCAAACGACCCGAGGGCGGCTCGCTCCAGGTATCGACCTACCGCGTGGGACGCACCTGCTGCGTGTCGGTGGTGGACGACGGTATGGGTTTCGACGGCGAGGCCGCGCTGCCTGATGACGGCCGCCTGCACGTGGGGCTCGAGAGCACGCGCCTTCGGCTCAAGAGCATGTGCGACGGCTCGCTTGAGATCGAGAGCGTCCCGGGGCGCGGCACGAGCGCGCTCGTGAGCGTGCCCGGCCGAGCGTAGGCGCTGGGGCGTTGAGGGAAGGAACGTGAGATGGCGATGACCGAGGGGAGCGCATCGGCGTGGGAGCGCCCGCTGCGTATCGTGGTGGCCGACGACGAGGACCTGGCGCTGGCGGACATCCTCGACTGCGTGGCGGAGGTGGAGCCCACGGCGCGTGCCGCGGGGTTCGGCAACGCCATGGACGCGCTCGCGTGGGCGCGGGAGCACCCCTGCGACGTGGCGCTGCTCGACATCGAGATGCCCGGCGTGAACGGCCTGGAGCTCGCCGGCATGCTCGCCGAGGAGTGCCCGCGTTGCCGGATCGTGTTCGTGACGAGCTACGACGACTACGCGCTGGACGCCTTCGGCGTGCACGCGCAGGGCTACTTGCTGAAGCCCGTGGACGAGGACGCCCTTGCCCGCGAGCTGGCCGAGGCGCGTGCTTGGGCGGGGCTTTCGGCCGCCGCTCCGCAAACCGCCCCCGGGGCGTCGCCGGAGCCGGGCAAGCCGCTCGCCGTCACCATGTTCGGCGGCTTCGAGGCCTTTGTGGGCGGCGAGCGCCTGATCTTCACCCGGGCCCGCGCCAAGGAGTTGCTGGCCCTGCTCGTCGACCGTCGCGGCCAGGGTATGCCCATGCGCGAGGCCATCGCGTGTCTGTGGCCTGACGAACCCTTCAGCAACTCCAAGCGCAGCTACTACCAGAACCTCGTCTCGTCCCTGCGCGTCGTGCTTCGCGCGGCGGGCGCGGAGGAGGTGCTCGTCAAGAGCTGGAACAGCCTCGCGGTGGACCCCGAGCTCATCGACTGCGACCTCTACCGCTTCCTTGACGGCGACCCGGCGGCCATCGCCTCCTACCGCCACGACTACCTGCCCCAATACGAGTGGGCCGAGTACACCGTGGCCAAGCTGGACGCGCTCCTGGAGGGGAGGTAGCCCGTGGGCTGGATGCTCGACACCGACGCGCTGAACTCCGGGCTCTCGCTCGTGGCCTTGGTCGTGAGCCTGCTCATGTGCGGGCTGGCCATGGGCTATACCGGCCAGGGCCGCGAGCGCACCGCCTTTTGCGGCATGTGCCTGGCGAACGCCGCCATGTCGGCGGGCGACTGCCTGTCCTGGGCGGCGCCCCTGCCGCTCTCGGATGAGATGATGGGCCTGGTGCTCGCCGGGAACTTCGTGTTCAACGCCGCCACGGCGATCCTCTTCTGGTGCTTTTCGGCCTATCTGCACGCGGTGCTCGAGCGTCCCGGCCGCGGTCAGGGGCTCCGGCCGCGCTACCCGCTGGAGCGCCCGGCGCGCGTGCTGATGGTCGCGCTTCTGCTGGGATGCGTGGCCTCGATCTTCGCGCCGGTCTTCTTCACCGTTCGCCCGAATACCCGCTACTTCCGCGGCGACCTGTTCTGGCTCATGCAGGCGCTGGTGATCTTGCTGTATGCGCAGTCGCTTCTGGTGATCGTGGCCAACCGCGCATGCGTCTCGCGCGGGGAGCTCCTGGCGCTTTTGAGCTACGTGCTGCTGCCCACGGTGGCCGACATCGTGCAGTCGCTCGCCTTCGGTTTCGCGTTCATCAACCTGGCGATCATGTCCTCCCTGGTGCTGATCTTCATGGGGGTGCACCAGCGCCGCGAGCTCGAGGCGGCGGGAGGGGAGCGCCGTGTGGCGGAAGGGCGCCTCGCGCTCATCGAGGCGCGTATCGACCCCGAGGAGCTCTACGCCCGCCTGGACGATGCTCGAGCCGCGTTGGACGAGGACCCCTCCCTGGCAGCGCGCAAGATCGGCGAGACCTCGCGTTGGCTGCGCGCCCGCATGCACGACATGCGCGCCGCCGACCACAAATAAGGTCTGCGTCCCGCCCCGGTTGCACCTTTGTTGCACCCGGGGCGGCATCATGGTCGTCGAGAATCGCCCTCGCCCTAAGGGAGTAAGACCATGAGCATCAAGAAGCACCTATCACGCGCCGTCGCCGTGCTCGCCATCGCGCTCGCCGCCGCGACCTCGTTCGCCCCGCCCGCGCACGCCGCAGCCGAGATCGACACGTATGGCGATTACGCGATGCTCGCCGAGGCCCTGGAACGCGTTGTGATCATTTACGACAGATATGGTGTTAGCCAGCGCGACACCGTCGCGAGTCGGATAAAAAGCGCGACGAACGATGCTCGGCTGTTCATCGATTGCCTGCATGCGCGCGTTGCCGCGGTATCCGACCCCGATCGGTTCGAGTTCGATAGCCTGACGATCCGCTATATGGAGGGCTCCTTGTTCATGCACGAGGGGACGGTCTTGGAGGGCGCTGGCCTATCGACCCTCACGGGGTATGGGTCCTCGATGAGGGACCTCCTCAAGCTTTACGATACCGCCCGCTGCTACGAGCGTTTCTTGAGGGAGGAGAACGGGGCCATCGCCAATGGTGCGTCCGTTGCCAGCCGATCCTCTTACCTGGAAGAAGCGATCGGCGCGCTGCGCGCGAACGATAACGACGCCTCGGTGTATAGGTTCAACAGCCGGGCGTGTCGGAACCAGGGCTCCTATTCCGGTACGATCGAGGCGTCCGGTGACGATGCCGGACTCGGTCCCGTGGCCCCCGCCATCCTTGCCGGCGTCGCCGGCATCGTCGTGGGCGCCGCGGGCTTCGCCGTCGTTTCCCGCCGCCGCGCATGAGCATTCCGACCGTATTGTTTTTTCATCGTCCAACCGGCTCTTCCTAAGGGAGTAAGACCATGAGCATCAAGAAGCACCTATCGCTCGCCGTCGCCGTGCTCGCCATCACGCTCGCCGCCGCGACCTCGTTCGCCCCGCCCGCGCATGCCGCTTTCATCGACGAGAACGTCAACGCCGAGTTCCTCGCGGACGGCGTGGAGCGCCTCAAGGGGAAGTTCGAGGAGTATGCTGAAGAAGAGGGGAACCTTGACCGCGCTTCGGCTATCGAAGCGCGTTCGTTCCTGCGGAAAGCCCGGGAAGACGGCCAAGATGCCGTGGATGGCCTCTTGGCCGGCATGCTCAAGGACGGGCGTTTCGAGGAGGTCCCGTTCGAAAGCGATGCTAAGTTCGGCATGGCGTCCTCGTTGCTGACCGACGGGACCGTGTCGCTCATTGGCGACTTGGCCGGCACGAACGGCTTTTCCACGGACAAGCGTGAGGCGTACTACGGGCTGTTCGTCACGGCCCTCTGCTACGAGAGCGTTCTCGAGGAACAGCTCTTGATCATGGAGTCGTTGGGGCACGGGCCCTGGAGCACCGACGCCACGTTTGCCGACGACATCGAGTACCTGGACCAGGTCATCGAGCTTCTTCGCGCGGGCGAGCTCTCGGAGGTCAACAAGCTCAGCGCGAAGCACGTCGCGCGGTACCAGGTGAGGGATGACGATTCCGGCACCTTGGTGGATAGCGCGGGCGACGCCCTGCCGTTCGTCCTCGCGACGGCGGGCGGTATCGTCGTGGGCGCCGCGGGCTTCGCCGTCGCCTCCCGCATCCGCGAGAAATAGGCGCGCCGCCGGTTGCACATTTGTTGCAATGCCCCCGCCATAGTGTAGCCAACGTAGAGAACCATGAGCGAAAGGACACGCCATGAGCACCCGTTTCAACCTGCGCGCCCTCGTCCTCACCGCCTTCGCGGCGGCCAGCATCGTCCTCGCCGCGCCCGCGGCGCGCGCTTCCGAGGCCTACCCCGAGGTGACCCCCGCCTCCAACGCGTGGGATGACACGTCGGGCTTGCCGAGCGTCAAGATGGTCCGCGCGATCTCGCACCTGGTATGGAGCGACTCCTTTGACGAGACGCACTCGAAGCGCGAGGTCGGCTCCGAGTTCCTCGAGACCACCTATGATTGGTTTTTCGAGGAGTTGCAGGACGAGGAGTGGGCCTACAACAACGTCGTGGCCGCCCGCGACGCGTCGCGTGCCGGCACGCTGAGCGCCGAGGACGCCGAGAGCGCCTTCTACGACGCCACGGACGCCTTCCTCATCGACTTCGATACCGACATCGAGGTCCCCTCCACCACCGAGGAATGGGACAACCTGGTGGCCCAGCTCGATATGGTCCGCACCTACTTCAAGACCGAGCGCGACGAGTGCGTGGACGCCGCCAAGGCCTATGAGGCTGGCGAGAAGTCCAAGGCCGATTACGACGAGTTCGTCGCTGCCAAGCGTTTCCAGACCGGGGCCACCCAGGACGACGCCGGCGGTCTCAGCCTCCGCGAAGCTATGGAGATGTACGATTTCGAGGGCTCCGCGGCGAAGGTCGGCACCCTCTCCCTCACGGACGGCATGGACTCCATGGGCCCGGTGGCGCTCGCCGCGGGCGGCATCGCGGTGGTCGTGGTGGCGGCCGTGGCCGTGGGCCTCAACGCGCGTCGCAACAACGCCGCGTAGATGAAACCGGCTCGGTCGATACGGATCGATAGCCCGGCGAGGCGTCCGTCGGATCGGCGGGCGCCTTGCCGTCTTTGGGAAGGGAGAAGGGCATGGCCAATGGTTTGAACGGGTTCGAGGGCGTTTGGGATTCGAGGCGCTTTTTCGCCTGCCTGACAACGACCGTCGCCCTGACCCTGCCCTCGCTGTTTCTCCAGCGGTTCAACCCCTACGTGATCGTCATGCCGGCGCAGGGCGTTGTCCCGGTGCTCGTGCTGCTGATGGGCGCGCCCGCTTACATCGCGGGCGTCCTCGGTTTCCTTCTTTCCGACGTGCTGGCCTACGGTCTCGATGCCGCGATGGTCGGGGAGGTCTTGTCCCAAGCGGTCTTCATCGCGGTGCCCGCGTTCGTCTGGAGGGCCGCTCGTGTCCTTCATGTGCGCGCTGCATCGGCGAAGGCCCCCCGGTTCGATACCGCGGCGGGTGTCGCGCTCTACCTCGCGTCCGCGCTTGCCGCGGCGGGTGCGGACACGCTCCTCTCGGTCGTCGCCTCGGGCGGTCCCGAGCTATCCGCCCGTCTCGTCGAGATGGTCCTGTACCACGATTTCTTCTACCTGGTCTTTCTGGGGATGCCCTGTCTGCTCGCGTTCGGCCGTCGCCTGGACGGGGCAGCGGGCCGCGGCCGCGGCATGGCCCTCGGCGAGCTCATGGTGGCGCTCTTCCTCGCGGTGATGGCGGGGGCCACCGTGACGTTCTACCTCGTCACGTACGCCCCCACGCTGTTGGAGCTGGAAGGGGACGCGGTCCAGGTGGCTGCCACGGCGCTGCGCACCTTCTACTACGTCGCCTCGCAGGAGTCGATCGTCGGCTTCGTCGTGCTGGTGGTGGCCCTCAAGGTCGTCGGGGCGCGCGTGACGCGGCCGATCGAGGCTCTCTCGGACGCCACGGGCGCTTTTTCCCTCGCGATCGAGCGGCATGAGGCAGACGGCACCTCGCTCGAAGCGGCGCCGGTCGAGCCCGTCCAAGGCGGCCTCGCCGCGCGGGAGGTCGCCTTGCTTGCGAGCTCCTTCGCCTCGCTCCAGCGCGAACTTGTGGCCTATGTGGCCGATCTGGAGACCGTCACCGCCGAGCGCGAGCGCGAGCGCGCCGAGCTCGACATCGCCCGCCAGATCCAGCTGGGCGCCGTGCCGCGCGAGTTCTCGGCCCAAGCGGCGCGCGGCGTCACGGTGGAGGGGCTGCTCCGCCCGGCGCGAGAGGTGGGTGGCGACTTCTACGACGTGTTCGAGCTCGATGCCGACCGCACCGCGTGCCTGGTGGGCGACGTCTCGGGCAAGGGCGTCCCCGCGGCGCTTTTCATGATGCGCGCCGCGGGCGTGATCCGCTCCGCGATGCAGGCCGAGACTGACCTGGGCGCCGCCCTCACGGCCGCGAACGCCGCGCTTTGCGAGCGAAACGACGCCCTGCTCTTCGTGACGGCCTTCGCGTGCGTGATCGACCGCGCCGCCGGCGAACTGCGCTACGCCAACGCGGGCCACAACCCGCCCTCTGTGCGCCGCGCGGGCGAGCGCGCCTTCCTGGGTTGCCGCCCGGGCCTTGTGCTCGGCGCCATGGACGGCATGCGCTATGTGGAGGGGTCGTTGCCCTTCATGCCCGGCGACGAGCTGCTTGTCTACACGGACGGCGTGACCGAGGCCGCCGGCGTGCAAGGGGCGCTGTTCGGCGAGGCGCGCCTGGGCGAGGTCCTTTCGCGGCGCGACGCCCAGGGCGCCGGGGCCCTTATGGGCCCGGCGATCGTCTCGCGGATCGACGCCTTCGCCGGTGCCGCGCCGCAGGCCGACGACATCACGCTCGTGTACCTGCGCTGGTCGCTTCCGTCCCGGCGCTGGGAGGGCGCGAGCGAGCCCGCCCGGCTCGAGGGGCTGCTCTCCTTCATCGATGAGGCGGTGTCCTCCGGCTTGGGCGCCGCCCCCGCCGGCGAGGTCGGCAAGCTCGCCTTCGCGCTCAAGCTCGTGGCTGAGGAGCTCTTCGTGAACGTGTGCCACCATGGGCACCCGGGGGGACCCGCCGTCGAGGTGGGGGTCTCGCTCGCGGTCGACGCCGCGGCGCGGCGCGCCTACCTGACCGTCGCGGATTCGGGCGTGGCCTTCGACCCGCTCTCTCACGAGGCGGTGATGCCGCGGGCCGACGGTCCGGTGGGTGGCCTGGGTATCCACCTGGTGCGCCGGGCCATGGACCGTGTGGCCTACGAGCGCATGGGCGAGCGCAACGTCCTGCGCATGGTCAAGGTATTCTAGGGATATCTCGCAAGTTCTCGAAAGGAGGTGACGCCCATGCAGGCATTGCTCGGATGCGCGGCGCTCGTCGCCTGCATCTACGGCGTCGTCTACACGCGTCGGCGGGCTTTCACGCCGCTGTTCTTCACGATCGTGGCGTACGGTCTCGCTTCCTATTTCCTGGGCGCGCTCTACAACGTGGTGGTCTGGGGGATCATGCGTACGGGCGCCCTGCGGGCGCTCGCCCTCCTGCGCTATGGCGAGCCGGTTGGCCTGCTCGGATACGCCGGCGCGTTCCTGTTCCTGTTCTCCTCATACTGGGGCGCGCTCGACAGCTTGGCCGACCGGCACGACCCGTCCTACCGGCCCCGCCGCTTCGCGGCCCTGCTGGCGCCCGTCGCGGTCGCGGCGCTCGCTTGCGTGTTGGGCGCCGCCCGCCAGCCCATGGTCGCCCTCGCGCTCGTGCCTGTGGCCGCGACCTCGTACTTCGCGGCCAAGCACCTGCTTATCCCCGACGTGGACGACGGTATCATCCGCGTGATGCGCCCCTATAACGCCTGCATGCTCGCGCTCTGCCTGGTGCAGCCCGCGGTGCAGCTGCTCGATGCGGGCGTCTTGTACACGGGCGCCTGCATCGCCTCGGCGGCGCTCGTGGCGGCGGCGCTGCCGCTCGCCGGAAAGGGGGTGAGTTCGTGGTTTATATAGTCTTCATATGCGTGGCGGTGCCCATCATGCTCATGCTGCCCCTGCTCGAGGGCAGGGGGCGCTGGCTCGTGGCCTTCCTCATCCTCGGTTGCTACATCGCCCTTTGCGCGGCGGAGGCCAACTCGTTCATCCGGGGCGCGCTCCGCATCTCCTCGCTGGAGCTCTCGCTCACGTTCGCCCCGCTCGTGGAGGAGCTGCTCAAGGCGATCCCCGTGCTCGCCTTCGCCTGGCTGCGCTCCGACCGCCGTTCCCACGTGCTGCCGGTGGCGTTCTCCCTCGGTATCGGCTTTGCCGTGATGGAGAACACTTGCCTGCTCACGGGGTCGGGTTGGTTCACGGTCGGCTGGGCGCTCGTGCGCGGCTTCTCGACGGGCCTCATGCACGGCCTCACCACGCTCATGGTGGGCGTGGGGCTCACCTTCGTGCGCACGCGACGCAAGCTCTTCTACACGGGAACCTTCGCGCTGCTGGCGGTCGCGGTGACCTACCACGCTATGTTCAACCTGCTCGTGTCGGCGAGCGGTGCGTGGGAGTGGGCCGGCTTCGCGCTGCCGCCGCTCACCTACGCGATCGCGTGGCTCGTCACGGGTCGCGGTCGGGCGCGGTTGGCCCGTACGGGCGCCAAGGATCTTGCCGCGCGCGGGTAGGCGGGGACACGTTCGGTTCATCGAGAAGGGATGCGACCTATGGATATCAAGATCGACGACGCGGGGCGCGAGGTGCGCGTGGCGCTCACCGGCTCCCTCAACACCAACACCGTGGGTGAGTTGGAGGCGGCGCTGGAGCCGGTTCTCTCCGGCGGTGCGGCGGACAGCCTCGTATTCGACTTCGCGGGGCTCGAGTACATCTCGTCGGCGGGCCTGCGCGTGCTGATGATGGCCTTCAAGCGGCTGGGCGGGGGAGGCGTGGCCGTGGAGAACGCGAGCACCGAGGTGCGCGACGTCTTCGACATCACCGGCTTCTCCGCGCTGTTCGACATCAGGTAGCGCGTGGCCTCGACGCCGAGGTCCCGGCGTCGCCCGTTGCCCACCTGTTGCACCCATCGGCACATAATGGGCCCATCGTTCAGATGAAGGGAGTCCAAGATGGGCGCGTTGACGGGGATGTTCGGGTTCTTGCCGGGGCACCCGGTCCGCTTCCGGGCGCCCTCATTTGTGTGGGGCGCGCGGAATATGGAGCACGGTGCGGCCTCGTCCCCTCCATGCGAGTAAACTCTCAACCGAAAGTTGAACTTTAAGGTTGAACCCGCAGGAGAGGAGAGCGCCATGGCGACGTACGTCACCTCCGATGCCCATGGGCACCTGCGCGCCCTAGACCGCGCCCTGGAGCTCGCCGCTCCCGGCGCCTCCGACCAGATCTACGTGCTGGGCGACATGATCGACCGCGGCCCCGACCCGCTCGGCGTTATCCGTCTGGTCCGCGGGCTTCCGAACGCCCACGTGATGATGGGCAACCACGAGCGCCTGATGCTCGACGCCTTGCTGGGGGACGACCCGGCGCTCGCGGGCGGCTGGGAGATGAACGGCGGGTGGTCCACCTCGGGCCAGCTCGACGCGCTGGCTTCCGAGGAGCTCTCCGAGGTCATCGACTGGGCGGCAACGCTGCCGCTTTTCGACATCGTTCGGGTCGAGGACCGCTTCGCCGCCGGCCGCCACCGTGGCGCCGCTCCCGAGCGCACCTACCTGCTCTGCCATGCCGGCATCGACGCGCTGGCGGCGCGCGGCTTTCTGGCCACGATGGGCATCGACCTGGACGAGCCCGGGGTAGCCGCGGGTATCGGCATCGAGCCCCTTGTCAAGATGATGATGGAGCAGGCGCCGCTCGACCTGCTGTGGATCCGCGAGCAGTTCTGGGGCGCGCCCACGGGCTTGGTCGACGCGGACGGCCTGGGTCCGATCGTGGTGGCGGGCCATACGCCCACGAGCTTGCTGGGCCGTTTCGCGCGGCTGATGGGCGGCCCGGTGCTGGACGGCGCGGAGCGCGCCCGCGTGGTGGAGGTGGGCGCGTGCCAGGACACCGGCGGCATCGCGGACCGCATCGACATCGACGCCGGGGCGGCGGGCGGCGCCCCCAACGGTCAAGTGGCCGTCATGCGGCTTGAGGACCATGCGGTCTGGTACGCCCCCGTACTGGAGGGCGAGTAAGGGCAAGGGCCCGGAGGCGATGCGCTTCCGGGCCCTTGTCGATGCGGGTGCCGCTAGCTCGCGGGGCGCTAGACCAGGCGGTAGGGGATGTCATCATCCGTGGCCTCGAAGCGCGCGACGAGCGGGTCGCCCCCCTGCGTGAAGAGGCCGGTCTGGAGCGCGCCGTCCTGGATGCCCGGGCCGGAGGCGTAGGTGAGGGCGAGGTGGGTCCTGAGCGACGCCGCGTCCCACACGTGCGGGAAGGCGCGCGCGGCGAGCGCCTCGAGGGCGTGCGCCGGCAGGTACGCGTGGTCGCCGAGCGCCTCGATGGCGCGCTCGCTCGCCGACTTCTCGGCGAGTGGCAGCCCCTCGAGGCCGGCCGTGGCGAGCGCGGCGTCGTCCGCGCCGGCGATCTCGGCGAGGACCCAGGCGGCGCCGTCGGTGCGGCGCGGGTTCTTGGCGATGTGCGCCACGAGCGGGGAGCCGTCGGCGGCGGCATGGCGGAGCGGGAAGCTCGCCTGCGCTCGCGTGCCGCGGACCGTGCCCGCGCCGCGCGCCGTGCGGAAGTCCGCGGTGAGGCCCTCGAGCGCGTCCGAGTGCAGCGGCACGATGCGGGCGAGCCGTCCCAGCAGGTCGGAGGGTACGTGGACCTCGTGGTGGAAGTCACGCGGGTAGGCCTTGAGGGCGAGCTCGGAGGGCGGCGTGTCCGGCAGGGCCGCGTCCGCCGGGACCGGTGCGGCGGGACGCGCGGCTTCGCGCGGGGCGGGGGCGGGGCCCGTCTCCGGGTCGTAGGTTATGGTGAAGGAGATGGAGGGGGCCTCCGGCGCAGGGGCGCTGCGCGGCGCGGGAGCCGCGGCGTCCTCCTGCGGGCTTGCGGGGCTCGTTTGGGTCTCCCCGTCCTCGGTGACCGAGGCCGGCGTGTCGTCAGCGACGGGCACGGCGGCTGCGGTGTCCTCGCGCCGTGCCGGCTCCTCGCCCGCATCCGCGCCGCGCTCGGGCAGCTCCGCGGTGAGGACGGTGTCCCCCTCTCGACCCGTGTAGGGGTCGTAGGTCACCGTGAGGGCGATCCCGGGGGCCTCGGGCGCCGCGGGCGCGGGCGCGTCGTCGGCCACCGCCGCCGCGACCTCCTCCGCGGCGGCGGTGCCCTCGACCTGCTCCTCGGCCAAGGTGAAGACGGACGCGTTGCGCAGGGCGGCGTCCTCGGACGCGGCCTTATCGTCCGTGCCCGCCCGCTCGATACGCTTGGGAGCCGCGTCCGGCGAGGTCGTGGCCTCTGCGATCGTTTCCTCGGGCTTCGGTGCCTCCACCGCTTCGGCAGGGGCGAGGGCGGCGTCGGAAGCGACGTCCTCGACTGCCTCCTCCTCGCGCTTGACGCGGCGCGGGCAGGAGGGCTTGAGGGCCTTGGCGCCCTTCTGCCCCTTCTTGCGCTTCCAGGGCTTGTTGCCACGCGCCTTGGACGCGTCCGGCGCGGGCTCGGCCTGCGCGATCTCGAGCGCGGCGTCCCATTCGGGCAGCGGTGTCACGGTGGCGTAGACGCGCCCGCCCTTGAAGACCTTGAGCTCCATGAACTCGGCGAGGTCCTCCAAGAGCGCGCGCGTGTCCTCGTAGCCGAGGTCCGCGGCCCCGAGCCGTTCCGCCTCGAGCGCCTCTTGCACGCGGGGCAGGAACGTCTGCTTGCCGCGGCCGAGCGAGCCGGAGAGCAGCCGGTAGAGATAGAGCTTGTTGCCGGGGGTGAGGGTGGGCTTGTCGAGCGCCTTGCGTGCCATGGGTATCGCCTCGGTTCCGTCGCGTTTTACCCTATGCATAGTACCATCCGGTCCAAGATTCCTCGCGACGCCGATTGCGGGTTCGGGGTCCGGTGCCTAGCTGGTACATGAATACAGCCCCCATCGCCGTGTGTGGCGGTGGGGGCTGCACGGGATGCCGGGTTCGGGGCCGTTACGAGGCGGAGGCGGTACCGGTCGCGGTGGCGGAGCCGTCCGTCTTGGACAAGTCGGTCGCGGTGCCGGAGCTGGCCGAGTCGCTGGAGCCGGAGTCGGTGCCGGTATCCGTCGCGGCGTCGGAGCTGGAGGAGTCGCCTGCGGTCCCGGTCGAGCTCGCGGTGCCCGACGATGACGAGTCTGTTCCCGTCGCGGCGCCCGCGCCCGTATCGGTGCTCGCGGAGGAGCTGCTCGCGCCACCGCCCTTGCTCGAGGAGGCGGTCGCCTGCCCGGTGGGGTCACCGCCCGCATCGCCCGTCGTCCTCGTGCCGTCCGCGGCGGGCGCGGGCTCGTCCGTGCCCTGGACCCCCGCCGCGTCTTCGGTCGCCCCGAACAGCGCGGGTGCGCGGTCGCCCAGGCCCTCGCCGGCGGTGGCCAGCAACACGCCGCCCGCGCAAAGGGCGACAGCCGCCACGGCCACGACGGCGCTCGCCAGCACCACCTTGCGCTGCACGGCCGCGCGCTGGGCCGCCGCGCGCGCCTGCAGCTTGGTGGGGGCGAGGCGGGCCCCCTGGGCGCCGTTGGCGTAGGAGGCGATGCCCGCGCCCTCGGCTTCCAGGCCCTCACCCGGGCGCGCGCCCACGCGCGGCTCGCCCTCGAGCACGCTGGAGGAGAGCTTCTTGGCCCCGGCGGTGAGCGCCTTGCGGTACACCTGCGTGGCGAGCACGGTCACCACCGAGCTCACGGCCGCGCCGATGACAGAGCCGTATACGCCGATCTTGGAGGCGAGCAGCACGGAGGTCGCGGCGGCGCCGGCGCCCGCGAGCACCTGGGCCACGGATAGGCCGTCGAACAGCCCCTCCTTCTTGAGGGCGATGGGCTGCGTCCCGCCGATGCCCGGAGCCTCGTCGGGGACGAGCGTGCGGTTGGCGTCGGCCTCGGGCCGGTAGACGCGGGTGCGGCGGCGGTCGATGTCGGTGTATTTGGGAAGACCGGTGGACATGTGTCCCTCCTGTCGGGTTCGAGTCGCGTGGTGTTCGGCGGCGGCCCCGTGCGGGTCCATCGCCGCCGATGGCCTAACAGGGTAGTACCCGCCCACGGCGCCCCCGCTCGCCCAGGGGCAACCAACAGAAAGACGCGACACACGTGGCTACCTTGTGGAGGGGTCTCACCTTGAGGTGGAACTTGAGGCTCGGGGCCGGCTGCGCGGCGGCTGTCCGGCTGCATGCGCCACGGCTGCCCTGCTGGCCCGGCCCCTCTCTCCCGACGCCCGCCCGACCCACCCCTTCCGCCCGCTCGCGCCCACGCCAGGAGTACAATACGGGGCATATGACCGTCCGCATCGCCGCGACCCGAGGAGCGCCCATGACCCACCCCGACGGCTTCTTCCGCATAGCCGCCGCCACGCCCAAGATCCGCGTGGCGGACGTCCCCGGCAACGCCCGCGCCATCGTGTCCGCCGTGCGCGAGGCCGGCGCGGCCGGCGTCTCGGCCCTGGCGCTGCCCGAGCTCTGCCTCACCGGCTACACCTGCGGCGACCTCTTCCGCGACCAGGCCCTGCTCGCCGCGTGCGAGCGCGAGCTCGAGGGCATCTTGGACCAGACGTCCGCTTTGCCCGTGCTCTTCACCGTGGGCGTGCCCGTGGCCCTGGGCGCGCGCGTCCACAACTGCGCGGCCGTCTGCTGCCGCGGGCGGCTGCTGGGCCTCACCGCCAAGGCGCACATCCCCAACTACGGCGAGTTCTACGAGCGCCGCTGGTTCGACCCCGCTCCCGCGGGCGATGCCGCGACGCCACTTTCGTACTGCGGGCAGGACGCCGTGCTCGGCTCCGGCATCGTCTACCGCTGCGCCGACGCGCCCGACCTTGCGATCGGCGTCGAGGTGTGCGAGGACCTGTGGGTCCCCGACCCGCCCTCCACGCGCATGGCGGTGCGCTCCGGGGCCACGGTTCTGTTGAACGCATCGGCCTCCGACGAGGTCATCGGCAAGGACGCCTACCGACGCCAGCTCGTCTCCGCCCAGAGCGCGCGCCTCTACGCCGCCTACGCCTACGCCGACGCGGGCGAGGGCGAGTCCACCACGGACCTGGTGTTCGCCGGGCACGATCTGGTGGCCGAGAACGGCTCGATCCTGGCCGAGACGGGCCTGTTCACCTGCGGCATGGCCGTGGCTGACATCGACCTGGCGCGCCTGGCCTCCGAGCGGCGCCGCTCCACCACCTGGGGCCCCGCCGACGCCTTGGCCGCGGACCCCGCCCCCACCGTCATCGGGTTCTCCTACGCCCTCCCGGGCGAGGAGGCGCCCGCGGTGACCCGCTCGGCCCTCGAGGCGCTCCGCGTGTTCGACCGCGCCCCCTTCGTGCCCGAGAGCGCCGCCGAGCGTGCCGAGCGCTGCGAGACCATCCTCGACCTGCAGACCGTGGGCCTCGCCACGCGCCTGGCGCACACCGGCACCAAGAGCCTGGTCATCGGCCTTTCCGGCGGCCTTGACTCCACGCTGGCCCTGCTCGTGTCCGTGCGCGCCTTCGACCGCCTGGGCCTGCCCCGTACCGGCGTGCACGCCGTGTCCATGCCCGGTTACGGCACCACCGGCCGCACCAAGGGCAACGCGCGGAAACTCGCCGAGGAGCTCGGCGTGGACTTCCGCGAGATCCCCATCGGCGAGGCGGTGGTGCAGCACTTCGCGGCCATCGGCCACGACCCGTCGGTGCAGGACGTGACCTACGAGAACAGCCAGGCACGCGAGCGCACGCAGATCCTCATGGACCTCGCCGGCGAGCTCGGCGGCTTCGTGGTGGGCACGGGCGACCTCTCCGAGCTGGCGCTCGGCTGGGCCACCTACAACGCCGACCACATGAGCATGTACGGCGTGAACGCGAGCGTGCCGAAGACCCTCGTGCGCTGGCTCGTGTCCTACGCGGCCGACGTGCTGGGCGCCACCGCGGCCGAGGTGCTGCGCGACATCCTCGACACGCCCGTGTCCCCCGAGCTCCTGCCGCCCACCGGCGACGGCGAGATCGCCCAGCGCACCGAGGACCTGGTGGGCCCCTACGAGCTGCACGACTACTTCCTCTACTACCTGCTGCGCTTTGGCATGGCGCCGGGCCGCATCTACCGCCAGGCGCTGCGGACCTTCGAGGGCTCCTACGAGCCCGAGGTCATCCTGGCCTGGCTCAAGACCTTCTACCGGCGGTTCTTCACCCAGCAGTTCAAGCGCAGCTGCCTGCCTGACGGCCCCAAGGTCGGCAGCGTCACGCTGAGCCCGCGCGGCGACTGGCGCATGCCGAGCGACGCGAGCAGCCGCCTGTGGCTCGAGGAGCTCGACCGCCTCTGATGAGCCGGTCGGGGGCAGGAGATAGTTGGCCCATTTCGGGTCAGGGAAGGAATCGCGATGCATGACGTGAAGGTTTCGAGCAGGCTCGGGCTGTTCGGCGACGAGGTGTTCGCCGCGCTGAACGAACGCCGCGTGGCGTTGGAGGCCGAGGGCCGCACCATATACAACCTCTCGGTGGGCACGCCCGACTTCGAGCCGTACCCGCATGTGGTGGAGGCCCTGCGCGAGGCGGCCGACGACCCGGCCATGTGGAAGTACTCCCTGCGCGATCTGCCCGAGCTCAAACAGGCCGTCTGCGACTACTACGAGCGCCGCTTCGGCGTGGGCGGCATCACACCCTCCATGGTGGCGAGCTGCAACGGCACGCAGGAGGGCGTGGGGCACCTGGGCCTGGCGCTGCTGGACCCGGGCGACACCGTGCTCGTGCCCGACCCGTGCTACCCCGTGTTCGAGGCCGGCGTGAAGCTCGCCGACGGCGAGCTCGCCTACTATCCGCTCAACGCCGAGCACGGCTTCCTGCCCTGCGTGGCGGGCATCGACCCTGAGGTGGCCGACCGCGCCAAGTACATGATCGTGAGCCTGCCGGCCAACCCCGTGGGCAGCGTGGGCACGCCCGAGCTCTACGAGGAGATCATCGCCTTCGCGCGCGAGCACGACCTGATCATCGTGCACGACAACGCCTACTCCGACATCGTCTACGACGGTCCGCGCGGCGGCAGCTTCCTCTCATACCCCGGCGCGCTCGAGGTGGGCGTGGAGTTCTTCTCGCTCTCCAAGTCCTTCAACGTCACGGGCGCGCGTATCGGCTTTTTGGTGGGACGCGAGGACGTGGTGGCCGCCTTCTCCAAGCTGCGCAGCCAGATCGACTTCGGCATGTTCCTGCCCATCCAGAAGGCCGCCATCGCCGCGCTCACGGGCCCGCTGGACGAGGTCGAGGCCCAGCGCCTGGCCTACCAAGACCGCCGCGACGCCCTGTGCGACGGCTTGGAGGCCATCGGCTGGGAGCGGCCCAACGCGCACGGCTCCATGTTCGTGTGGGCCAAGCTCCCCGGCGGTCGCACGGACTCCATGGCGTTTTGCGAGGAGCTCATGGAGCGCGCGGGCGTGATCGTGACCCCGGGCGCGAGCTTCGGGCCGCACGGCGAGGGCTATGTGCGCATGGCGCTCGTGCTGCCGCCCGAGGGCCTGCGCCGGGCCGTGGCCGCCATCGAGGCCGCCGGGTTCTAGCGCTGGCCTTGAGGCAAGCTCCTCAAGGGAACTCCACCAAAACCGCGTGTGCGAATCGGCGAACGGTAGGAAAACGTCGGTGAGTTGCGCGATAATGGACAGTCGTGAGTCATGCGCGGGCGCTCGCGCGGCGGGGGAGCGCCCGTCGCGCGGGCCCCGCCGATAGAAAGGATGTTCAACATGGTCAACGATCGCAAAGTCGCCATCGTCGGTTGCGGCTTCGTGGGATCCAGCTCCGCCTTCGCCCTCATGCAGAGCGGGCTGTTCTCCGAGATGGTGCTCATCGACGTGGACAAGAACCGCGCCGAGGGCGAGGCGCTCGACATCGCGCACGGCGTGCCCTTCGCCAGCCCCATGAAGATCTACGCGGGCGACTACTCCGACGTGGCCGACGCCGCCATGATCGTGGTCACCGCCGGCGCCGCCCAGAAGCCCGGCGAGACCCGCCTGGACCTGGTGAACAAGAACGTCTCCATCTTCAAGAGCATCATCCCCGAGATCCGCAAGAGCGGTTTCGACGGCGTGCTGCTGATCGTGTCCAACCCTGTGGACGTCCTCACCTACGCCGCCATCAAGATGTCCGGCCTGCCCGAGGGCCGCGTGATCGGCTCCGGCACCGTGCTGGACACCGCCCGTCTGCGCTACATGCTCGGAGAGCACGTGGACGTGGACCCGCGCGACGTCCACGCCTACGTGATGGGCGAGCACGGCGACTCCGAGTTCGTGGCCTGGTCCTCCGCCACCGTGGCCGGCGTGCCGCTGAACGACTATTGCGAGCTCCACGGCCATAAGGACCACAAGGCCGCCGAGGCGCGCATTGCCGAGGACGTCAAGAACAGCGCCTACCACATCATCGAGAAGAAGCGCGCCACCTACTACGGCGTGGCCATGACCGTGCGCCGTATCTGCACCGCCATCATGCGCGACGAGGAGTGCGTGCTGCCCGTGTCCAGCCTGATGGTGGGCGAGTACGGCCTGAACGACATCTGCATCTCCATGCCGACCGTCGTTGGCCGCAATGGCGTGGTGACGCGCATCCCCGTGAACATCACCGAGGAGGAGAGCGCCCTTCTGCACGAGAGCGCCGACGCCCTGCACAAGATCATGGAGCAGGTCGACTTCGAGGCGTAAGGGGCGGGGCGCCTGCGCGGCTGGTTGCTCGCTCGGTGGCTGTTCGGCTGCTCGCCCGGGCGCATACCCGAACGCGATGCGCTCAGCAGCTCGTCCTAAATCGGGCCTTTTTCTGGGCCGGAATGGACGATTTGCTGGGCACATCGCCTTTTCCTTGCCGATTCGCCGAGCACGTTTGACGCCTGGGATCCTCCGCCGCCGAGCGGGGATGCCCCAGCTGGGATACACTGGTCGATATGAAGAACGACTCCTCACAACCCGCGCTGTTCGAGGCGCCTGCTCCCGCCGCCTACGTGTCCGTGGTGGTGGACATCCCCGCCCGCGCGCTGTCCGAGCCCTTCGCCTACGCCGTGTCCGCCGAGCTGGAGGGCGAGTTGGAGGTCGGCTCCACCGTGCTCGTGCCCTTCGCGGGCCGCATGGCGGCCGGCTACGTGGTGGTGCGCGCCGACGCGCTCGCGGGCCTGCCCGGTGCGGCGCACCTGGACCCCGGCGAGGTCAAGGCCGTGCGCCAGGTCCTGGCCGCGCCCGCCTTCACGCGCGAGGCGGCGACCGTCGCCTTCTGGATGAGCCGGGAGTACGTGGCGTCGCTGGCCGAATGCCTTCGGCTGTTCCTCCCGCCGGGCAGCAGCCCCCGCGTGCGCCGCGACGCGGGCGGCACGTACGCCATCGAGAGGCCCGCGGTCAACCCCGTGCATGAGCGCTGGGTCTTGCTCACCAACGACGGCCGCGCCTACGAGCCCGCGGCCAACGCCACGCGCCAGCGCCAGCTCATGGCGGCGCTCTCCCGTGGCCCGGTGACCACGCGCGAGCTCAACGCCCTCTACACCGACATGTCGGCGGCCATCCGCGCGCTCGAGCGCCGCGGCGTGGTCCGCGTGGAGGAGCGCCGGGCCTGGCGCGGTTCCGCGCACGAGGGGACCTCGCTCTCCTCCGCCCGCGCCGACGCCCCACGGCGCCTCACGGACGGCCAGGTCCGCACCCTCGCCGCGATCGAGGACGCCGCGAGGGCGGCCCAGGGCGACGTGGTGCTGGTGGACGGCGTCACGGGGTCGGGAAAGACGGAGGTCTACCTGGCCGCGATCGAGCGCGTGCTCGCGCGCGGCCGCTCGGCCTGCGTGCTCGTGCCCGAGATCTCGCTCACCGCGCAGACGGTCGGCCGCTTCCGCAGCAGGTTCGGCGCGCAGGTGGCCGTGTTCCACTCGCGGCTCTCGGCCGGTGAGCGCCTGGACCAATGGGACATGGTGCGCTCCGGGGCGGCGCGCGTGGTGGTGGGCGCGCGCTCGGCGCTCTTCTGCCCGCTCGCCGACCCCGGCATCATCATCATCGACGAGGAGCACGAGCAGTCCTACAAGCAGGGATCCAGCCCGCGCTACCACGCGCGCGAGGTGGCCGCCGAGATGGCTCGCCGCTACCGGTGCCCCCTCGTGCTGGGGTCGGCCACGCCCTCGGCCGAGGCCCTGGCCCGTTGCGCCCGCGGGGCCCTGGACGGCCAGCGCTGGACCCGCGTGGAGATGCCCGAACGGCCTGGCGGCGCCGTGCTGCCGGATATCCAGGTCGTTGACCTGCGCCGAGCCTTCACGGCGGGGGAGCGCTCCATCTTCTCCGCCCCGTTGCGCGAGGCGCTCCTGCAGGTGGCCGAGCGCCGCGAGAAGGCCGTGCTCCTGCACAATCGCCGTGGGTTCGCCCCCTTCCTCATGTGCCGTGAGTGCGGCTGCGTGCCCACGTGCCGGCACTGCTCCACGGCGCTCACCTACCACGAGCGCACCCACACGCTCGAGTGCCATACCTGCGGGCGCGTCTACCGCGTGCGGCCCTATCCCGCGCCAGGTAGCGCCTGCCCCAAGTGCGGCAGCCGCTACCTGGCCAAGATGGGCCTGGGCACGCAGCAGGTGGAGGACGCCCTGGTGGAGCTCTTGCCCCCGCACGTCAAGGTGGTCCGCATGGACGCCGACTCCACGCGCGGTAAGGACGGCCACAACCGGCTGCTGGAGGAGTTCGACGCGGCGGAGTGCGCGGTGCTTTTGGGTACGCAGATGATCGCAAAGGGGCTGGACTTCCCCGAGGTGACGCTCGCCGCGGTGGTGAACGCCGACTACGCGCTCAAGATGCCCGACTTCCGCGCCGGGGAGCGCGCCTACGACCTGCTCGAGCAGGTCGCCGGGCGCGCAGGTCGCGGCGAGGTGTCGGGCCGCGTCATCATCCAGACCTACCTGCCCGACGACCCGGCGATCCGCGCCGTGGCCACGCACCGGCGCGAGCTCTTCACCGAGCACGACCTGGCCCAGCGCGCAGAGGCGTCCTACCCGCCCTTCGTGCGGCTCACCAACGTCTGCGTGTGGGCGCGCTCCGAGCGCGACGCGCGGGCCTACATCGAGCGCTTGGCGGGCGAGGTGCGCGCCCGGCTCGGCGGCGGTGCGGCGAGCGGTCTTTCCGGGTCCGGCGCTCCCGCATCGCTCGCGCCCGATCCCACGGCGGTGCCGGTGCTCCTGGGCCCCTCGAGCTGCGTGATCGAGCGCGCCAAGGACCGATTCCGGTTCCACTTCATCGTGAAGAGCCCGCTTGGGTATCATGTATCCCGGGCTATCGGCGACGCGCTCGCCGCCGTGGGCTCCAAGCCCGGCATCAACGTGAGCGTCGACGTGGACGCCTATGACCTTATGTAGCTATATGTTTCCGACCCCCAAGGGAGGACCCCGATCATGGAAGTGAACGGTATCGTCTTGTCGCCCGACCCGCGTCTGCGCCAGGAGTGCGCCGAGGTGGACGGGATCACGCCCGAGATCCGCGACCTCGTGGAGCGCATGAAGCGCACCATGTTCGAGGACGGCGGCTGCGGCTTGGCCGCGCCGCAGGTGGGGGAGTGCATCCAGCTCTGCATCGTCGACACCTACTACTCCGGCGCCGACGACTACGACCCCTACGTGCTCATCAATCCCAAGATCGTGGAGGCGTCCGAGAACCTCGTGCCCTATAACGAGGGGTGCCTCTCCATCCCCGGCATCAGCTGCGAGATCCGCCGTCCGGACCGCGTGGTGGTGGAGGCCTACAACCTCGACGGCGACCTCATGCGCTACGAGGCCGAGGGCGACCTGTTCTGCGTGTGTCTGCAGCACGAGATCGACCACCTGCACGGCAAGACCATGTTCGAGCGCCTGGGGCCGATGGCGCGCGTGAAGGCCATGCGCGAGTACCAGGCCGCGCTCGAGCGCGGCGCCAGGCCGGGGGAGACCGAGTAGCGCCCCGGCGCCCGCGCCTTCCGCATCCATCCGCACCAGCCCCAACCGAAAGGAGCCGCCATGCGCGTCGTCTTCATGGGCACGCCCGCCTTCTCCGTCCCGTCCCTCAAGGCGCTCGCCGCCGCGCACGAGGTGGCGCTCGTCCTCACCCGGCCCGACGCCGTGCGCAGCCGCGGCAAGAGGCTCGAGCCCTCGCCCGTGAAGGTTGCCGCGATCGAGCTGGGGCTGCCGGTCATCGAGGCCAACCGAATCACGCCCGAGGTGCTGGCCGCTCTGGAGGAGGCGCGCGCCGACATCTTCTGCGTGGCCGCGTACGGCTGCATCCTGCCCGACGCCGTGCTGAACATGGCACCGCACGGTTGCGTCAACGTGCACGCCTCGCTGCTGCCGCGCTGGCGCGGCGCAGCTCCGATCCAGCGCTCGATCCTGGCGGGCGACGCGGAGACGGGCGTCTCCATCATGCGTATCGGCAAGGGCGTGGACACCGGCGCCTACTGCGCCCAGGCATCGTGTGCCGTGCCCGGCAAGACCGCCGACGAGCTTACGCGCGAGCTCGCGGAGCTGGGAGGCGGGCTCTTGACGCGGATGCTCCCCTCCATCGCCGACGGCACGGCCGCGTGGGTGGAGCAGGACGAGTCGCTGGTGACGCATGCCGCCAAGATCTCCAAGGCCGAGCTGCGGCTGGCTCCGGAGGCCACGGCCGCGGACAACGCCCGGCGTGTGCTGGCGTCGAGCGATGCCGCCCCGGCCCGTTGCGTGCTCGCCGGCAAGCCGGCCCGCGTGATGGCCGCGGCCCCCGTGGACGAGGGTCTTGCCGCGGGCGAGCTCCGCGTCGCCGCCGGCCGTGTGCTCATGGGTTGCGCCGAGGGCGCGTTGGAGCTCTTTTCCGTGAAGCCCGACGGCAAGCGCGAGATGCCCGCGAGCGCCTGGGCCGCCGGCCAGCACGGCGACGGCCTTGCCTGGGGCGCTCTCTCGTGACGCGCGTCACGCCCGCCCGCCGGGCGGCGCTCTCCGTCCTCATCGAGGCCTTCCGCCGTGATGCCCGCGTGCGCGACCTGCTCGGCGCCTCGGGCACGGTCCGTGCGCTCGACGCGCGCGAGGCCGCCTTCGCGCGCCGGCTCGCCGTCGGCACGGTGGCCTGTGCCGGCTGCCTGGACGATGCGCTCGACGCCTATCTGGAACGGCCGCGCTCCGGGGCGCCCGAGGTGCGCGCGGCGCTTCGGCTCTCCGCCTACGAGCTCCTCTACCTGGGCACCGCGCCCGAGGTGGCCGTGAGCCAGGGCGTGGAGCTCGCGCGCGGCGTCTCGCGCGGGGCGGCGGGGCTTGCCAACGCTGTGCTGCGCCGCGTGGCAGATGGTCGCGAGGGGTTCCTGGTCGCCGTGGACGCGGCCGAGGACCAGCGCGCGATCGTCTCCCGGGCGCGCGGGGCGGGGCTGCCCGTCTGGCTCGTGCGCGAGGTCGAGCGCTCGCTCGGGCTGGAAAGCGCGGAGGGGTTCCTCGCCGCGCAGGGCGAGCCGGCGCCCATCGCGGTCCGTTTCGCCCGTGCGGGGAGCGCGGACCGGTATGCGGGCTTCCTTGCCGAGGAGCCCCTGTTTCCCGGTGACCCGTGCTCCCGCCGGGTCGTCGACATGCCGGGCCTTGTGGCGAGCGGGGTCTTCGAGCGCGACGAGGCCGTGGTCTCGGACGCGAACGCCCAGCAGGTGGCCCTCGAGGCCGCCAATCGCGGCGGCTCCCTGCTCGAGGTCGGCGCCGGCCGCGGCACCAAGACCTACGTCCTCGCCTCCCGCAACCTGGTGAGGCGCATGGCGTCGGATGTCGTATCTGTCGACCTGCACGAGGTCAAGTGCCGCCAGAACCTGGAGCGCTTGGGCCGCGCGGGGCTCGATGCCGGCATTCGGGTCCTCGCCGGCGACGCCACGGACCTCGATGCCGTCCTCGCGCCGGTGGATACGGCCCGTGGCGAGCACGCGCTATTCGATACCGTCCTGCTGGACGCCCCGTGCTCGGGTACGGGTACTCTGCGCCGCCATCCCGAGATCTGCTGGCGCATCACGCCGCGGGAGGTCCGCCGCGACCTGCCGGCGCTCCAGCTCGCGCTCCTCGCCGCGGCCGCTGGCCGCGTGGCTGCGGGCGGCGCGCTCATCTACGCCACCTGCTCGGTCCTCGACCACGAGAACGATAGCGTTGTGCAGGTATTTCTCAAGCAGGATGGGGGACGCGGATTCGAGCTCGCAACCCGCTGCCAAACCGCGCCCGCTCCCGGCGCCTTCGACGGCCACTACCACGCGGTCCTCCGCCGTCGCGCGTAGGCCCCGCTCCAGGCTCCGTCCTGCTTCCTCCGCCCCCTCGGACCCGCGCGCTTCCGCGTATGGCCCGAGGGGCCCCAGGGCTGCTCCCGCAACCTGATGGTAACGTTAACCGATACCGCCCTATCCGATAAAACCCATGCTCAGCTACCCTAAAAGACCCCCCTTCGGTTGGACGTCGGCCGCGGTTTGGCTACAATATGCGGGTTGCTTATCGCCTAGAAACACGGACCGACCATGAAGCTCATCCACAACTCCCGCCTGCCAGAGTTCCGCCAGCCGTTCGGCGCGGTGCCGGTGGGCACCTCCGTCCATCTCGTCATGCGCGTGGAGGAGGTGGACCCGGCGAGCGTCGAGGTCACGCTGCGCATCTGGATCGACGGCGAGGGCGAGACGCTCCTGCCGCTCGCCCATGAGGGCGCGGGGCGCTTCGCGGTCGACCTGCCGTGCGACGCCGCCAACCTTGTGTGGTACAGCTTCATCGTGCGTGCCGGCGAGGAGACCACCTACCTGGGCGCGCCGTGGGGCCGCGTGGGCGGCGAGGGCCAGCGCTACGACGGCGCCGAGCCGCCGTCCTTCCAGGTCACCGTCTACAAGCCGCGTGCCGTGCGCCCCTCTTGGTACGAGGGCGGCCTGGTGTACCAGATCTTCCCCGACCGCTATCGTCGCGATGCCGACTGGCATGAGCGCACCGAGGCCGCCATCGCCGCCCATGACGGCGGCGTGCGCGGGCGCATCGTGGAGGACTGGGACGAGCCCCCGGCGTACGACCGCAACCCCGACATGTCGATCCGCACCTGGGACTTCTACGGCGGCTCGCTCAAGGGCATCCAGGCCGATCTTCCGCGCCTGAAGGACCTGGGCGTGAGCGTCATCTACCTGAATCCCATCTTCGAGGCGGCGAGCAACCATCGCTACGACACCTCGGACTACATGACGATCGACCCCGTGCTGGGTACCGAGGAGGACTTCTCCGAGCTCTGCGCCGCGGCCGGCGCGCTCGGCATCTCAATCATCCTTGACGGTGTCTTCAACCACACGGGCGACGACTCCATCTACTTCAACCGATTCGGCCTGTACCCGGGCGTGGGTGCCTGGCAGTCCGAGGACTCCCCGTGGCGCGACGCCTACCATTTCCATGAGGACGGCAGCTACGACAGCTGGTGGGGCATCGCCAACATGCCGGCCCTGAACGAGGACTCGCCGCGCGTGCGAGAGCTGATCTTAGGTGAGGACGGCGTGGTGCGTCATTGGCTGCGCGCCGGCGCCCGCGGCTGGCGCCTGGACGTGGCCGACGAGCTCACCGACGGTTTCTTGGCCGACATCAAGGCCGCGGCGCTCGCCGAGCGCGAGGACGCCCTGGTGCTGGGCGAGGTTTGGGAGGACGCCTCCAACAAGGTGGCCTACGGGACGCTTCGCCGCTACCTGCTGGGAGACGAGCTCGACTCCGCCATGAACTACCCGTTCCGCGATATGGTGCTCGGCTTCCTCATGGGCTCCAAGACGGCTGCCGAGGCCGCCGAGGACATCGAGACGCTCGCCGAGAACTACCCGCGCGAGGCCCTCGACTGCGCGCTCAACCTGCTGGGCAGCCATGACCGCCCGCGCATCGTGTCGCTGCTCGGCGGTGGCCCGGACGAGTCCAAGCTGCCCGAGTCCGAGCGCGGCCGCTGGCGCCTGGACCCACAGTCGATGGGGCTCGCCAAGGGCCGGTTCTGGCTGGCGACCCTCATGCAGATGACCTTCCCGGGCGTGCCCTCCATCTACTACGGCGACGAGTTCGCGCTCGAGGGTCTCTCGGACCCCGGCAACCGTCGCACGCTGCCGCTCCTCGAGGATGTGCACGACACCGACATGCAGACCATCATCAAGAACGCCGCGGGCGTGCGCCGCGCGCTGCCGTTCATGGCGACGGGCTGCGTGCGCGCCTTTGTGCCCGAGGGCGGCTACGAGGACGTGCTCGCCTACACCCGCGCGGGTGAGGGCGGAGAGTCCGCGACCGTGCTCATCAACCGCAACAACGTGCGGTGCCATAGCCCGCGGATCCCCGCGCTGGGCGACGCCGCCACGGACATCGTGTCCGGGCGCGAGCTGCCCGTTGAGCCGGACGGCAAGGTCACCGTCGAGTTGTGCGGGTTCGGGTCGGCCGTGGTCTACTTCCACCCGCGTGAGCGCCTGCAGAAGCCGCTGGACTTCGGTGCCGGCTGCGTGTGCCATATCACCTCCGTGCCCAACGGATGCAACCCAGGTACCCTGGGCGAGCCGGCGATGCGCTTCGTGGACGAGCTCGCGGCCATGGGGCTCCGCTACTGGCAGGTGCTGCCGGTGAACCCGTGCGACTCGTTCGGCTCGCCCTACGCCGGGCCTTCCGCCTTCGCCGGCAACGTGGGGCTGCTGCCGCAGACCGAGGACGAGCTGCGCGCGGAGTTGGCGGCTCGCCCCGCGCATCTGCGTGATGGCTTTGACATCTTCCGTGAGGCCAACGCCGCGTGGCTCGACCCCTTCTGCGCCTTCATGGCCATTAAGCGCCATCTGGGAGGCATCGCCCGCACCGAGTGGCCGGCGGGGCTCCGCGCCTACGAGCCGGCGCTTCTCGACGACCCCCGTTTCGCCGAGGAGGCGCGCTTCCAGGCGTGGTGCCAGTACCGCTTCGATATCGCGTGGCGCGAGCTGCGCGACCACGCGCATGCCCGCGGCATCCAGATCATCGGCGACATCCCCATGTACGTGTCCGAGGACTCGGCCGATGCCTGGGGCAACCCCGAGCTCTTCTGGCTCGACGCCGAGGGCCGTACCCTCGAGGGAGCCGGTGCCCCGCCCGACGCCTTCGCGCCCGAGGGGCAGCTCTGGGGTAACCCCACCTACCGCTGGGACATCCATCGCGCGACCGGTTACGCCTGGTGGCGCGCCCGCCTGCGCCGCACCTGCGAGCTCTACGACGTGGTACGCCTGGACCACTTCCTGGGCTTCCACAACTACTTCAGCATCCCGGCGGGCAAGCCCTGCTCCGAAGGGCGCTGGCTGCCCGGTCCGGGCGTGGAGCTCTTCGAGCACCTGCACGACGAACTCGGCCCCTTGCCGTTCATCGCCGAGGACCTCGGCCTGCTCACGCCGGGCGTCCGCACGCTCTGCGCGCAGTGCGGCTTCCCGGGTATGGACGTGCTGCAGTTCGCCGACTACGACGTGCGCGCCGGCATCACGCCGCATCCGGCCAAGATCCTCTACACCTCCACGCACGACACGCAGACGCTCTCCGGCTGGTGCGGAAGCGCCTTCGTGCCCTGGGGCGATGTGGTGGCCGCGCAGGATATCGCCGATAGCCTGATCGAGGACTCGCTCAACACCGACGCGACCCTCGTGATGCTGCCCTTGCAGGACATCTGCCGCCTGGGCGACGATTGCCGCATGAACAAGCCGGGCACCACCGAGGCCAACTGGAGCTGGCACGCCACGCAGGAGCAGGTGGAGGGTACGCGCGAGCGGTTCGCCAAGCTCATGGTGGCTTCCGGTCGATTTGCCGGAACAGTTCCCGCGGGTGCCTAGCGTCCCGTTTTCGGGTACAGTAATCAGGTTTGCGAAGGCGTCGATTGAAGAGGTGGCATCGAGATGGCACGTTACGATTACCGTTGCAGCTCCTGCGGCGAGGTCTTTGAGGTCGAGCACGGCATGATGGACCGCCCGGCAGTTACCTGCCCCAGCTGCGGAGCCCCTGCTGAGAAGGTCTTTTCCGCGAGCGGGATCGAATTCAAGGGCAGCGGCTTCTACAACACCGATATGCGCGGCACAGGGTCCTCCACCAGCGCGACCTCGGGTAACGACGGTGGTTGCGAGAACTGCCCCCACAAGCACGAGTAGCCCCGTCGGGATGCCGGTCATGTGGCCGGCATCTTTTTTGCGCCGACGCCGTGGGGCGATGCACTAAGCACATCGAATCGAGGGGTGCGGCACGAGCCTTGAAGTGCTGACATCAGACAAGGGCGCCTCCCATCGGAGCTGATGGGAGGCGCCCTGCTCATATGAGAATAGCGATACGGTTGGAATTCTCATCCCGCTACTTGCGGCGGGTGGAGCCCTTCTTGGCGGCGGTGACGGTCCTCTTGGTCGGGACCTTCTTGGGCTCGTCGACCGTGGGCTCGGCGGCCTTGGGGGCCATGTGCTTGGGCGCCGGCTTCTCGGAAGCCGTGGAGGCAGCGGGTTTCGCCGGCGCCTTGGGCTCGGCGGCCACCTTGGCGGTCTCCTTGGCCGCAGCGACCTTGGCCGCGGTCTCGGCTTTCTTGGCCGTTGCCTTCTTCGGCGCGACGGCCTTCTTGGGTGCGGGCTTCGCCTCGGCGGGGGTGGGCGGGATGGGCTCGGATGCCGGCTTCGTGGCGGCATCGGCCTTGACGGCCTTCTTGGCCGTGGTCTTCTTTGCGGTAGCGGCCTTCTTGGGTGCCGGCTTGTCCTTGGCGACGGACGCGGGCTCGGCTTCGACCTTCGCGGCGGCCTTCTTCGCCGTCGTCTTCTTAGCGGCAGGCTTCTTCGGCGCCTCCTCGATCGCTGCTGCGGGCTCGGTCTTCTTGATAGCGGCCTTCTTCACGGCCGCCTTCTTTGCCGGGGCCTTCTTCGCGGCGGCCTTGGGTTTGGCCACGGGCTTCTCCGCGGGCTTGGCCGCGGCCTCGGTCTCCGCCACGGCCTCGGCCTCGACCGGAGCCTCCGTAGAGGCCTTCGCCTTGCCGCTCATGGGCCGCTCGATCTCGGGATGCATCCAGAAGTACAGGTCGAGGTACTTGTCCGCGCTCTGCTTCCAGCTGAAGTCGCACGCCATGGCCTGGCGCACCACGCGCTCGAAGGCGTCGTGGTCGTCCCAGAACAGGCGGGCGCCGCGGAACACGGCATCGCCCATCTCGTCGCCGTTGAAGTTGGCGAACGAGAAGCCCGTGCCCTCGCCGGTCTCGTAGTTGTAGGGCATCACGGTGTCGCGCAAGCCGCCCGTCTCGCGCACCACGGGCAGGGTGCCGTAGCGCATGGCGATCATCTGCGACAGGCCGCACGGCTCGAAGAGCGACGGCATGAGGAACAGGTCGGAACCGGCGTACATGCGCTGGGAGAGCGCCGGGTCGAACTGGATGCGCGCGGCCATCTGGCCAGGGTACTTGCCCTCGAAGTAGCGCAGCGCGTTCTCGTACTCGCGGTCACCGGTGCCAAGCACGGCCACCTGCACGCCACCGGACAGGATCCGGTCGAGCGCGTAGGTCACCAGGTCCATACCCTTTTGGCGGGTGAGGCGCGTCACCATGGTCATGAGCGGTTGGTCGTCGCGCACGGTCAGGCCCAGCTCCTCCTGGAGGGCGCGCTTACAGGCCGCCTTGCCGGAGAGGTCCGCGGCAGTGTAGGTGGCTGCGATGGCCGGGTCGCTCGCCGGGTCGAAGTGCGCGGTGTCGATGCCGTTCACGATGCCCTGCAGCGCCTCGCCGCGGCGGCGCAGCACGCCGTCGAGTCCCTCGCCGAAGGCCGGGGTTCGAATCTCCTCGGCGTAGGTGGGGGAGACGGTGGTGATGGCGTCGGTGTAGTTGAGGGCGCCCTGCATGTAGTTGATGGAGCTCGCGTCGCAGCGCAGCTGCATGGCGGCTGCGGGGATATGCGCCATGCCCAGGATGTCGTTCAAGATCTCGTCGGAGAACTGCCCCTGGAAGGCGATGTTGTGGATCGAGAAGATCGTCTTCACGTTCTCGTAGAGCGGCAGGCCCTGGTAGAACTCGCGCAGAAAGACCGGAGCCAGCGCGGTGTGCCAGTCGTTGCAGTGCAGGATGTCGCAGGTGAAGCCCCGGGGAAGGTGCTGCAGGCTCTCGCAGACGGCCTTGGAGAAGAACGCGAAGCGCTCGCCGTCGTCGAAGAAGCCGTAGGGGTAGGAGCGGTCGAAGTAGTGCTCGTTGTCCACGAACAGGTAGGTCACGCCGCCGCGCTCCAGGCGCTCCAGACCGCAGTACTCGTTGCGCCAGCCCAGGGGCACGTAGAAGTCGGCCACGTGCTCCATATGGACCTTGTACTCGTCGGCGATGGTGGAGTACTTGGGCACCATCACGATCACGTCGACGCCGGCCTCCACGAGCGCCGCGGGGAGGGACCCCGCCACGTCGCCCAGGCCGCCGGTCTTCACGAAGGGCGCCGCCTCTGCCGAGGCGAACACCACCCCGAGCTTCCTCGCTGTATCTGCCATGTGTGTCTCCCGTCGTTTACGGGAAGCCGCCGTCCATGGGATGGGCGGCGGCTTCTATGCTAGCTGGGTTTCGCCCTATCTAGCCCAGAGGAGCCGTGGGCTTGAGCGGCGTGGGCGCCTTACCGATGACGAGGGTGTCGTCGAGGGTGCCGCGCAGCTCGGTGTTCTCGGGCACGATGTTGTTCTTGTCCAGGATGGCGTTCTCCACGATGGCGCCGCTCTTGATGACGCAGCCCTGCATCACGATGGAGTTGATCACCTTGGCGCCGCTCTCCACGGTCACGCCGCGGGAGAGGATGGAGCCGTGCACGGTGCCCTGAATCACGCAGCCGGCCGAGATCAGCGAGTTGCGGCAGTTGCTGCCCGTGGAGTACTTGGCCGGCGCCGCGTCGTGCGCCTTGGTGATGATGGGGCGATCGGGGCGGAAGAGCTCGCCGTACTTGGCCGGGTCGAGCAGCAGGTCCATGGAGCGCTCGTAGTAGGTCTTCTCGTTGAAGATGCCCGCCGCCAGGCCCTTGAACTCGTAGCTGCACACATCGATGCGCTCGAAGTCGCCGCGAATGGCCTCGAAGAGGTCCAGGTAGTCGGCGCTGGCGTAGTCCTCGATGATCTGCAGCAGCAGGTCGCGGTTGATGACCACGCAGTCCAGGAACTTGCACTCGCCGTACTCGCAGCCGGACTTGACCTCGCTCACGCGGCCGCGGTCGCCGATGATCAGCGCCTCGGCCTCGTCCTGGGCGTGGTGGGAGATGGCGTAGACCATGGTGATGCCGGCGCCGGAGGTCTCGTGCGCGTCGATGATCGCGTCGAGGTCGAGGTTGAACACGATGTTCGTGCCCATCATGACCACGTAGGGCTTATCGGTGCGGCGGAAGTACTCCTTGTTGGCGATGAGGTCGCGAAGCAGGAAGCGCATGCCGCGCTTGCTCGTGCCGTAGGCGTTGCCGGGCACCAGGAACAGGCCGCCCTTCTTGCGGTCGAGCAGCCAGTCCTGGCCGGAGCCCACGTGATCGATGATCGAGCGGTAGTTGCCTGGCATCACGAGGCCCACGGTCTTGATACCGGCGTTCATCATGTTCGAGAGCGCGAAGTCGACCAGGCGGTAGCGTCCCATGAACGGGATGGACGCGAGCGGGCGGTTCTCGACGAGCGCGCTGTGGTCGCGCGCGATGTAGTTAGCGGTGATATAGCCGATGGCGCGGCGTTGGTTCTTGCTCATCGGTTCATTCCCCCTTCCCGATCACGACGTCGTTGCCGACGACGGCGGTGTCCTTCTGCATGTCGACGCTGCCGAGCTTCACGCCCTCCTCGACCACGGCGTTCTCGCCCAGGATAGCGCGGACCACGTGCGCGCCGGCCTTGACACGGGCGCCGGGCAGCAGCACGGAGTCCTCGACGATGGCGCGGTCCTCCACCACGGCGTCCGTGGAGAGGATGGAGTGGCGCGCGGTGCCGTACACGGAGCAGCCGTTGGAGATGAGGCAGTCGCTCACCTTGGCGTCCGGGCCCAGGTAGTGAGGCGGGCGCGTGGTGATGTTGGACATCACCGGGAAGTGCTTGTCGTACAGGTCGAACTCGGGGTTCTCGCCCAACAGGTCCATCGAGGTCTCGTGGTAGCTGGCGATGGTGCCGACGTCCTTCCAGAAGCCGTGGAACTCGTAGGTGTACAGGCGGCTGCCCTGCTCCAGGAGCTTGGGGATGATGTCGTTGCCGAAGTCGTGCGAGCTGCGCTGGTCCACGGCGTCGGCCTCGAGGGCCTCGATCAGGGTCTTGGCCGAGAAGATGTAGATGCCCATGGACGCCAGGTTGGAGTCGGGCTTCTCGGGCTTCTCGGTGAACTTGACGATGCGGTCGTCATCGTCGGTGGTCAGGATGCCGAAGCGGCTGGCCTCCTCCCAGGGCACCGGCATGACCGACACCGTGAGGTCCGCCTGGTGCTCGATGTGGCTGGCGAGCATCTTGCGGTAGTCCATGCGGTACAGGTGGTCGCCGGACAGGATCAAGACGTACTCCGGGTCGTACATCTTGATGTAGTCCAGGTTCTGGGTGATGGCGTCGGCCGTGCCGGCGTACCAGGCGCCGCCCTCCTGGGTGGCGTAGGGAGGCAGGATGGACACGCCGCCGTCGCGGTCGTCCAGGTCCCACGCCGCACCCGAGCCGATGTAGCTGTGCAGCAGGTAGGGGCGGTACTGCGTGAGCACGCCCACCGTGTCGATGCCGGAGTTCGTGCAGTTTGACAACGCGAAGTCGATGATCCTGAACTTGCCGCCGAAGCTGACGGCCGGCTTGGCGATCTTGGAAGTCAGGGCTCCGAGCCTGCTTCCCTGGCCGCCCGCGAGGAGCATCGCGATGCATTCCTTCTTACTCATCGAACCTTTCCTCTCAACCGATTTCCTTCCGATTTACCTTCCCCGTCGCCGTGCGCGCCCTTACGCGTGCCAGATCTGGTCGCGGTACTCGCGGATCGTGCGATCCGAGGAGAACCAGCCGGACATGGCTGTGTTGTGCAGGGCACGACGGTTCCAGCCCAACGTGTCGCCGTAGGAGTCGGTGAGCTCCTCCCAGGCCGCCACGTAGGAATGGAAGTCCTTCAGCACGAGGTCGTAGTCGTTGTTGTTCATGACCTCGTGGCGAATGCTGTCGAAGTTGCCCGAGAGGCGGGCGTAGGTGCCGTCGCTCATCTGGTTGATGATGCGGCCCAGGCGGTCGGGGTCCCCGTTCACGAGGTCCCAGGCGAAGTACGTGCCGGCGGCGCGCAGCTCCATGACCTCGGACTTGGTGAGGCCGAAGATCTTCTCGTTCTCGGCGCCCGCCAGGTCGGCGATCTCGATGTTCGCGCCGTCGAGGGTGCCCAGCGTGATGGCGCCGTTCATCATGAGCTTCATGTTGGACGTGCCCGAGGCCTCCTTGCCCGCCGTGGAGATCTGCTCGGAGATCTCGGCCGCCGGGTAGATGAGCTGGGCGTTGGACACGCGGAAGTTGGGGATGAAGCACACCTTGAGCACGCCGTTGACGCGCGGGTCGTTGTTCACCACGTCGGCCACGCCGTTGATCAGGCGGATGACCTCCTTGGCGAAGGTGTAGCTGCTGGCGGCCTTGCCCGAGAAGATGAAGGTGGTGGGCTGCACGTGGAAGCCGGGGTCGGCGAGCAGCCGGTTGTACAGGTCCATGACCTTCATGATGTTCAGCAGCTGGCGCTTGTAAGCATGGAAGCGCTTGACCTGCACGTCGAAGATCGAGTCGGGGTCGATCACCAGGCCGGTCTCGTTGCGCACGTAGCGGGCCAGGCGGATCTTGTTCTGGCGCTTGGACTCGGCCACGCGGCGCAGGAAGGCCGGGTCGTCCTCGAAGGCGGTGAGGCCCTTGAGCTCCATGGCGTCGCTCATCCAGCCGTCGCCGATGGCCTCGGTGATGAGCTTGGCGTAGGAGGGGTTGGCCTCGGCCAGGAAGCGGCGGGGCGAGATGCCGTTGGTCTTGTTGTTGAACTTCTCGGGGTTGAGCACGTAGAAGTCGTGCAGGGTGCTCTCCTCGAGGATGTCCGTGTGGAGCTTGGCCACGCCGTTCACGCTGTGGCTGCAGATCACGGACAGGTTGGCCATGCGGACCTCGCCGTCCCATAGGATGGCGGTGTTGCGCAGGCGCTCCTGCCAGTTCTCCATGGAGGGGTTGAACTGCTCGCGCCAGCGGCGGGCGATCTCGTCGATGATCTGGTAGATGCGGGGGAGCACGGCCGAGAACGTGGAGATCGGCCAGCGCTCGAGGGCCTCGGGCAGCACGGTGTGGTTGGTGTAGGACACGGTCTTGGTCACGATGTCCCAGGCCTCGTCCCAGGTGAGCTTCTCCTTGTCCATGAGCACGCGCATGAGCTCGGGGCCGCACATAGCCGGGTGCGTGTCGTTGGTGTGGATGGACACGTGCTTGGGCAGGCTCTTCCAATCGCTACCGTGCTCGGCACGGAAGGTGTCGAGCAGGCTGTTGATGCCGGCCGCCACGAACAGGTACTCCTGCTTGAGGCGCAGCAGGCGCCCGTGCTCGCCCTGGTCGTTGGGGTAGAGGATGGCGCTGATGGCCTCGGCGTCGGCGCGCGCCTTGTCGGCCTGCGCGTACTCGCCGCGGTTGAAGGCGTCCAGGTCGAAGTGCTCGTCCACGGGCTCGGAGCTCCAGACGCGCAGCTTGTTCACCGTCTTGCCCTCGTAGCCCACCACGGGGATGTCGTAGGGCACGGCGAGCACGTCCTCGGTGCCCTCGGTGCGGAAGAAGGTGCGGTCGCCCTCCTGGTAGGAGACCACGTGGCCGCCGAAGCCGATGCGCACGGCCTTGTCCTGGCGGCGGACCTCCCACGGGTAGCCGCGCGAGAGCCACTCGTCGGCGACCTCGACCTGGCGGCCGTCGCGGATCTCCTGCTTGAACAGGCCGTAGCGGTAGCGCATGCCGTTGCCGTAGCCGGCCATGCCCTCCTCGGCCATGGAGTCGAGGAAGCACGCGGCCAGGCGGCCCAGGCCGCCGTTGCCGAGCGCGGCGTCGGGCTCGAGCGCGCACAGGTCCTCCAAGCTCGCGCCCATCTCGCGCAGGCTCTCGGCCACCAGGTCGCGCGCGCCGAAGTTGATCAGGTAGTTGTCGAGCAGGCGCCCGATCAGGAACTCGATGGAGAAGTAGTACACGCGCTTCTTGCCCTCGCGGCTGTTGCGCTTGTCGGTCTCCGCGGCCACCTCGCGGGCCTTGTCAGCCACGAGTTTCACGAGCGCGGTGTAGCGGTCGATGTCGCTCGCGTGCTCGAAGTCCTTGCCCGAGACCGAGGTCACTGCCTGGCGGTACTTCTCCTTGAACGTCTCTTTGTCCTTGTAGATGTTTTCCATGACTTCCTTCCCGGGCGTCTGCCCATAGTTTGGACGGGGTGTATCGGGGTTGCCCTAGGCGCGGCTCTTGGCGGCCTTGGGGGCGGGGGTGGTCTTCTCGGGGGCCGCCTTGGGGGCGGCGTCGGCGGCCTTGGCCTTCGCCTTCGCGGTCGACTTGCCGGCGGGCTTCGATGCGGCCTTGGGCTTCGCGGGCTTGTAGCTGCTCTTGCACTTGCGGCGCAGCACGATGCCGGCGAGCGGCGGCAACTGCGGCAGGATGGAGTTCTCCAGGCCGTCGCAGTCCTCGGGGCGGCTGGAGAGCACGCCCTCGTTGACCTTGCCCGAGCCGCCCCAGCGAGCGTCGTCGGAGTTCAGGACCTCCACCCAGTCGCCCTCGCGGGGCACGCCCACGCGGAAGCTCTCGTAGTAGGCGGGGGTGAGGTTGATCACCACGAGCAGGTCGTCGGCGGGCTTCTCGCCGTGGCGCACGTAGCTCACCACGGACTGCTCGGCGTTGTCGGCGTTCACCCAGGTGAAGCCGTCGTCTTGGTATTGGCGCTGCCACAGGGCGCGCTCGCCCGTATAGAGGTGGTTGAGCTCGCGGATAAAGTCCTGCGCGCCCTTGTGGAGCGGGTAGTCGGTGAGGAACCACTCGATGGACTCGTAGTAGCGCCATTCGATGTACTGGCCGATCTCGTTGCCCATGAAGTTGAGCTTGGCGCCGGGGTGCGTCATCTGGTAGAGCGCCAGGCAGCGCAGGCCCGCGAACTGGCGCCATTGGTCGCCGGGCATGCGGGTCATGAGCGAGCACTTGCCGTTCACGACCTCGTCGTGGCTAAGCGGCAGCACGTAGTTCTCGGAGTAGGCGTACATCATGGAGAAGGTGAGCATCTGGTGGTTGCCCGGGCGCCAGGGGAAGTCCGTCTGCAGGTAGTGCAGGGTGTCGTTCATCCAGCCCATGTCCCACTTGAAGTTGAAGCCCAGGCCGCCGTCCGCGGGCGGGTAGGTCACGAGCGGCCAGGCGGTGGACTCCTCGGCGATCATCATGACGTCGGGGTGCAGCTCGCCCATGGCGGTGTTGACCGCGCGCAGGAAGGCCGAGGCGTCGAGGTTCTCCTCGGTGCCCAGGTGGTTGAACTTCTTGTCGGCGGGGTTGTCGATGCCGAAGTTCAGGTAGAGCATGCTCGAGACCCCGTCCACGCGCAGGCCGTCCACATGGAAGACCTCGGCCCAGAACAGGGCGTTGGAGAGCAGGAACGTCACGACCTCGGGGCGGCCGAAGTCGAACTTGTAGGTGCCCCAGTTGGGGTGGTACTCGTTCTCGTAGAGCATGTGGCCGTTGAAGTTGGCGAGGCCTTGGGCGTCTTGGCAGAAGTGCCCGGGGACCCAGTCCATGATCACGCCGATGCCGGCCTTGTGACAGGCGTCGATGAAGTGCATGAGCTGCTGCGGCGTGCCGTAGCGCGAGGTGGCCGAGTAGTAGCCGGTTCCCTGGTAGCCCCAGGAGCCGTCGAAGGGGTGCTCGGCGAGCGGCATGACCTCGATATGCGTGTAGCCCATGTCGGCCACGTAGTCCACGAGCTCGTCGGCGAGCTCGTCGTAGGTGTAGTAGGTGCCGCGCTGCGCGGGGAAGGGGTCGCCGGGGCCGGGGTAGGTGCCGTCCTCGCGCGGCGCGCCCTGGGGCTCGTCGCCGTGGCGGCGCCAGCTGCCCAGGTGCACCTCGTAGATGTTCAAGGGGCTGTGCAGGTGGTCGCGCTTGGCGCGGCGGTTGAGCCAGGCCTTGTCGGCCCAACGGTAGCCGGAGAGGTCCCACAGGCGCGAGGCCGTGCCGGGAACCTTCTCGGAGAGGAAGGCGTAGGGGTCGGCCTTGTAGAGGAGCGCGCCCTCGTCCGTCTCGATCAGGTACTTGTAGAGCTGGCCCTGTTCGGCGCCGGCCACGAAGCCGTTCCAGACCTCGCCGCCCAGGATGGGCTCCAGCGGGGAGGCCCCGCCGTCCCAGCCGTTGAACTCGCCGATCACGTGCACGCTGCGCACGCCGGGGGCCCACACGGTGAAGCTCCAGCCGGCTATGCCGTCGCGGATGTCGCGGTGCGCTCCCATCTTCTCCCAGCTGCGCTGCCAGGTGCCCTGCTTGAGCAGGTGGACGTCGTCCTCCGTCATGAGGAGGCAAGGCGTTTGGGGGGTGTTCTGATTCCTTGCGCTCAAGTGAACCATCCCGTCGCGTTCGCGCGGCGCGGCGCCGCATTCGTGTAGATGCGGTCGCGAGCTTCCGGGGCACAAACGACGGGCGGTCTGGGCTGTCCTGCTCGTTCCGGCGCCGTGCGCGCACGGAACCCGTGACACGTCCCGACCTTACCACTCCGGGCAAGTGGTATGGACCACAAGGCGAGGGGCGGTCGAATTTTTAGGTAGACGTAGCTGGCCGATTTTTACTTGACAAACCTACACGGTTGGACGTTGCTTTAGGCGCGTCCTCTACCTGCGATTATGCTAGGATGGCTCGTGTTCGGCCCGGGCGGTGCGCTTCGCTCGGGCCGCCCAGCTACCGCCTGCCGAGAGGAGCCCCCATGCCCGATTCCGCCCGCGCGCCCCGCGCCTTCATCTTCGATTGCGACGGCACGCTCGTCGACTCCATGGGGGTCTGGCTGGGCGTGCAGCCCCGTCTTCTGGCGAGCTACGGCGTGCACGGCCTGGTCCCCGACGATTTCGCCGAGTTCGAGAGCATGTCCGTGGAGGACGAATGCGCGGGCTACCATGCCAAGTGGGGCGTCGGCGCCTCGGGCGAGGAGGTCTGCGAGCGCCTCATGGGCATGCTCGAGGGCGCCTACGCGACCGATGTCCTCCCGCGCCCGGGCGCCGTGGCGTTCCTGGAGCGGGCGCACGCCGCCGGCATCCCCATGGCGATCGCCACCTCCACGCCCGAGCCGCTCGTTCGCGCCGCGCTCGCGCACGCCGGGATCGAGCACCTCTTCCAGAACGTGACGACCACGGCCATGGCGGGCGCCTCCAAGGACAACCCCGACGTGTACGACCTGGCCCTGGCGCGCCTGGCCGAGGGGTTGGACCTCGGTGAGGTGGCGCCGGGTGAGGCCTGGGTCTTCGAGGACGCGGGCTTCGGCCTTTCGAGCGCGGGCACGGCGGGCTATAGTCGCGTCGGGATCTACGACGAGGCGGGCCGGTTCACGCGCGACGCGGTGCGCGGGCGCTGCGAGATCTTCATCGACGGCTACGACTCCTGCCCTGACCTGCTGGAGCGGATCTTGGGCTATAGGGGCTAGGCGGCCATGGGTTGCGAGGGCGCGCGCGGGCGCGTGCTGGTGGTAGCGGGCTCCCCACAGGTGGCGAGCGCGGGGACGCTGCGCGAGGCCGCCCGCGGCTGCGGGGCCGTGGTGGCCGTGGACCGGGGCCTCGACGCCGTGCTGGCGGCGGGCCTTTCCTGCGACCTCTTTTGCGGCGACGCCGACACGGTGAGCGCCGAGGGGGCCGCTCTCGCGGCCTCGGGGGAGCTCGCCGCCGAGCGCTATGACCCCCATAAGGACGACACGGACCTGGGCCTCGCGCTCGGGGCGGTCCGCGCGCGCTGGGGCGCGGTGACCGTTCGCGCCACCTGCGCCTCGGGTGGGCGCCCCGACCACCTGCTGGGCGTGCTGGGCCGCCTCGCCGCCTGGGAGGGGCCGGTGGAGCTCGCCGAGGACGGTATGCGCGGCCGCGTCCTGCGGGCGGGGGAGGCTTGGGAGATCGAGGGGGCCGCCGGCGCCGCCTTCTCGGTGGTGCCGCTCTCGCCCGGTACGGTGCTCTCCGAGCGCGGCATGCGCTGGGAGCTCGACCGCGCCCCCGTGGCGCTCCTCTCCGACCTCGGCATCTCCAACGTGGTGGAGGCCCCGCGCGCCGAGGTGTCCTGCCACGAGGGATGCGCGGTGGCGTACCTATTTGGATGAATCATGATATGAAGCGCTTCAAACGCGCCGTTTACCGATTGGAAACAAGGGTGTCGGATTTTGGTACCTGCGTAAACGGACTGCGCAGGGCAAAAGATATGGCCCGTGAACTGCGATGATGATGCAGCGCTCAGTATCTCCCTCATAGCAGGGGTAAATGAAACGCTTCAACCGCTTACCTACCGTTCACCGACATATGGATACCGGTCGTGCCCATTGCTATAGTTCGCGTCGTCGGTTAGATATCCGCCTGTGACGAAAAGGAGTTACGCATGGCGAAGAAACCACCCGTCAACCCGACCCCGGAGATCGTGGACAACGTCGAGGCGCTCGAGGCCAAGCTCGCGCGCATGCGCGCCGCCCAGCAGGTCTTCGCCACCTACACCCAGGAGCAGGTGGACAAGATCTTCTTCGAGGCCGCCATGGCCGCCAACAAGGCCCGTATCCCCCTGGCCAAGATGGCCGTCGAGGAGACCGGCCGCGGCGTGCTCGAGGACAAGGTCATCAAGAACCACTACGCCGCCGAGTACATCTACAACGCCTATAAGGACACCAAGACCTGCGGCGTGATCGAGCGCGACGAGGCCTACGGCATCACCAAGGTCGCCGAGCCCATCGGCATCGTGGGCGCGGTCATCCCGACCACCAACCCCACCTCCACCGCCATCTTCAAGTGCCTCATCAGCCTGAAGACCCGCAACGCCATCATCATCTCCCCGCACCCCGCGGCCGCCAAGTGCACCATCGCCGCGGCCAAGCTGGTGCTCGACGCCGCCGTCAAGGCCGGCGCGCCCGAGGAGATCATCGGCTGGGTGGACGTCCCCTCCCTCGAGCTGACCAACATGGTCATGCGCGATGTCGACATCATCCTGGCCACCGGCGGCCCCGGCATGGTCAAGGCCGCCTACTCCAGCGGCAAGCCCGCCCTGGGCGTCGGCGCCGGCAACACCCCGGTCGTCATCGACTCCACCGCCGACGTCAAGGTCGCGGTGAACTCCATCATCCACTCCAAGACCTTCGACAACGGCATGATCTGCGCCTCCGAGCAGTCCGTGACCGTCGTGGACCCGCTCTACGACGAGGTCAAGGCCGAGTTCGAGCGCCGCGGCTGCTACTTCGTCAAGAAGGGCAAGGAGCTCGAGGCCCTGCGCGAGGCCATGTTCAAGAACGGCGCGCTCGACCACCGCATCCCCGGCATGCCCGCCGCCGAGATCGCCAAGCTGGCCGGCATCGAGGTCGCTCCCAAGACCAAGATCCTGATCGCCGAGGTCACCTCCGTCGAGCACGCCGAGGAGGAGTTCTCCCACGAGAAGCTCTCGCCGGTGCTCGCCATGTACCACGCCGCCACCTTCCAGGAGGCCGTGGACAAGGCCGAGACCCTCGTGATCCAGGGCGGCCCGGGCCACACCGCGTCCCTGTACGTGCACCCGGCCGAGGCCGACAAGATCGCCCTGTTCCAGGAGACGATGAAGGCCTGCCGCATCGTCATCAACACGCCTTCCTCCCAGGGCGGCATCGGCGACCTGTACAACTTTGGCATGAAGCCGTCGCTGACTCTCGGCTGCGGCTCCTGGGGCGGCAACTCCGTCTCCGAGAACGTAGGGGTGAAGCACTTGCTCAACGTCAAGACCGTGGCCGAGCGCCGCGAGAACATGCTGTGGTTCCGCGCCCCCGAGAAGGTCTACTTCAAGAAGGGCTGCACGCCCGTCGCGCTCGACGAGCTCGGCACCGTCATGGGCAAGAAGCGCGCCTTCATCGTGACCGACCAGTTCCTGTTCAAGAACGGCAACACCCGCGCCATCGAGGCCAAGCTCGACGAGATGGGCATCGCGCACGACTGCTTCTACGACGTCGAGCCCGACCCGTCCCTGCAGTGCGCTCGCCGCGGCGCCAAGCAGATGCAGCTGTTCGAGCCCGACGTGATCATCGCCGTGGGCGGCGGCTCCGCCATGGACGCCGGCAAGATCATGTGGATGATGTACGAGCACCCCGAGGCGAACTTCGAGGACATGGCCATGGACTTCATGGATATCCGCAAGCGCGTCTTCACCTTCCCCAAGATGGGCGAGAAGGCCTACTTCGTGGCCGTCCCGACCTCTTCGGGAACCGGCTCCGAGGTCACCCCGTTCGCGATCATCACCGACAAGGAGACCGGCATCAAGTGGCCGCTCGCCGACTACGCGCTGCTGCCGAACATGGCCGTCGTCGACGTGGATAACTCCATGACCGCCCCGCGCGGCCTGACCGCCGCCTCCGGCATCGACGTCATGACCCACGCGCTGGAGTCCTTCGTCTCCATCATGGCCAGCGACTACACCCGCGGCCTGTCAATGAAGGCCGCCAAGCTGGTCTTCGAGAACCTGCCGGCCGCCTATGAGAAGGGCGCCGCCGACCCGCATGCCCGCGAGGAGATGCACAACGCCTCCTGCATGGCCGGTATGGCGTTCGCCAACGCCTTCCTGGGCGTGAACCACTCCATGGCCCACAAGCTCGGTGCCTTCCACCACATCCCGCACGGCCTGGCCAACGCCGTCATCCTGCTGCGCGTCATGCGCTACAACGCCGCCGAGGCCCCCGTCAAGATGGGCACCTTCTCCCAGTACCCGTACCCCAACGCGCTGGCCGCCTACGCCGAGATCGCCCGCTACTGCGGCGTCACCGGCAAGGACGACCGCGAGGTGTTCGAGAACTTCCTGGTCAAGCTGCAGGAGCTCATGGACACCATCGGCGTGAAGCACACCATTGCCGAGTACGGTGTGGACGAGAAGTACTTCCTGGAGACCCTGGACGAGATGAGCGAGCAGGCCTTCAACGACCAGTGCACCGG
>Cebus_capucinus_imitator_PRJNA485217_SSR098__coassemble_1638_pt1 | contig 41447 bp, 37 predicted proteins | sample Cebus_capucinus_imitator_PRJNA485217_SSR098__metabat2_high_PE_001 | metagenome-assembled genome bin Cebus_capucinus_imitator_PRJNA485217_SSR098
GCAGCCCCAGGGCAACCATCTTCCCCCGCTGCCAGTTCTCCTTGAACCAGCCGCGGGAGTCCCCGTGCACGGGCAGGTCGATGAGCAGCACGCCCGGGATGCTCGTCTCGGTGACGCGCAGCTCCTTCTCGAACTCGATGGCCATAAGCCTTCCTTCCCTATTGGGTTTTCAAAGGACGAGACCGGGCCCCGAGGGGCCCGGTCTATCGAATCTGGATATCGGCGACCAGACGCAGCGCGCCCGCGGGGGGGGGCGCTTCGTCGCTCCGGCCTACTGCCCCTGCGCGCGGTAGCGGGCCTCGGTGGCCTCCTTGGCGGGGCGCCACCAGGACTCGTTCTCCCGGTACCAGCGGATGGTGTCCGCCAGGCCGGCGGCGAAGTCGGTATGGGCCGGCTCCCAACCGAGCTCGCGGCGCAGCTTGGTGGAGTCGATGGCGTAGCGGCGGTCGTGGCCGGGGCGGTCGCGCACCCAGTCGAAGTCGTCCGCGCCCCTGCCCATGCGCTCCAGAATGGCGCGCAGCACGTCGATGTTGGAGCGCTCTCCGTCGGCACCGATGAGGTACGTCTCCCCCATCTCGCCCTTGGTGAGGATCGTCCACACCGCGGAGCTGTGGTCCTCGGTATGGATCCAGTCGCGCACGTTCAGGCCGTCGCCGTAGAGCTTCGGGCGCACGCCGGAGAGGATGTTCGTGACCTGGCGCGGAATGAACTTCTCCACGTGCTGGTAGGGACCGTAGTTGTTGGAGCAGTTGGAGATGGTGGCGAGGACGCCGTAGGTGCGGTGCCACGCGCGCACGAGCATGTCGCTCGCCGCCTTGGTGGAGCTGTAGGGGCTGCTGGGCCGGTAGGGCGTCTCCTCGGTGAAGCGCACGGGGTCATCGAGCGCCAGGTCGCCGTAGACCTCGTCCGTGCTCACGTGATGGTAGCGGATACCGTGCTTGCGGCACGCCTCGAGCAGACGGAAGGTGCCCTCCACGTTGGTGCGCAGGAACGGCTCGGGGTCGGCGATGGAGTTGTCGTTGTGGGACTCCGCGGCGTAGTGCACGATGGCGTCGTGGCCGGGCACGATGCGCTCCAGGAGCCCCGCGTCGCAGATGTCGCCCACCACGAGCTTCACGCGGTCGGCGGGCAGCCCGGCGATGTTCTCCTTGTTGCCGGCGTAGGTCAGCTTGTCCAGCACGGTCACGTGGACGCCCGGGTGCTCGCGCACCACGTGGTGCACGAAGTTGGACCCGATGAAGCCGCAGCCGCCGGTGACGATGATGTTCCTGGGCTCGAAGGTCTCGGCCATATGGTCTTCCTCTCCCTTCATTGGTCCTCCTGGACCCAATTTGTCCTCATAAATAGGGAAAGCCCCCGTGGCGGCCAAATCGTGGCCGCCACGGGGGCTCATCGCATGCAAGGCACTCAGTCCACCTCCGGCAAATAGACCTCCTCGTATCCTTGTTGGATCCGCGATCCCCCTCGCCAGAAGCGATACAAACGCCGTTATATCGGCAGAACGAACTCAACCGTTTCAGGATGATTCCGATGGCCCGATTCACCACGAACCCGACTTCTTTCGCGTGAACGAATAGAGCTGCTCGAACCAGAACCCAGACTCATGACGTGATATGAGCGCGGACACCGACCGGCGCACAAGCTCCACCCCGGTACACGCTGCATACAGGGCGAGCAATGCACCCAGCATCGCGATGAGCGGAACCGGAAAAGATTGGAAGCGCTCTATATCAAAGGCGCCCTTCCACAGCGCTGAGCGCATGGGGACGTAATCCGTCATGAGATATACCGCGGTCGCGCAGGACGCGAGGCGATTGACCAGGGAGCTTCGGAACTCAAGCCGCTCGAAAAGCATGTGCTGGAGTTTCTACGCGACGCGGTATTACCGGCACGAAAGTGATGGATCACTCTCTTCATGCTACCCCCTCAACGCGACGAGTTTTGAAAGGAACGGGCCGTTGCGCCACAGATATGCAACGTAAAAAGCCCCATAAACGACCGCCGCCGCCACATCGCTCAGCAAGCTCGCGGACAGCAGGAAAACGACTGTCAACAAGATCTCCTCGGCGGCCAGGTTCCGCCAAGGCAGCTCGAAGTGCCCTGCGAGCTCCCGCTCCATCACGATGGAGCGCGCGACGATCGCGACCACTGCGCCAATGACCGTCAACCTCACCGAGCCGAAGATGTAAGCCCCGCAAAGCCCCATGACCGCCGAGATGGCCACCGTCATCACGTTGATGGCCAGGAGACGTCCCTCCCAGCGGAGGACCTTGTAGAACGTAGCGCCCACGATGTCCGCCTTGCCGTCGAACAGGCATATCGGCAAGAGCAACGGCAGTATCTCGATGCTCTTCGCATATTTGGGCAACCATGCTAAGAAAACGCCCTTTAGGGGGAACACGAGCAGGTAGACACCGAGGAGCACGATAGCCATCCCCTGCCGGGCGTTCTCGAAGAAGGCTCTCAGCTCATGCGCCTTTGACCTCCTGAGCGCCGGAAACAGCACCATGCTCGCCTGGCTCACAAAGGTGAGGAAGAAGTTCACGAGCGAGAAGGAGAACGAGATCTGACTGAACTCCGTGATACCGAAACGCGAATCGATCAGCATGCGAACGATACCGATCACAAGCTGGCCGGCAAGGTTCGCGACCATCAGCTTTATGCCGACGCGCGCGCTCTCCACCAACGCATGGACGCCTCGGGAAAAACCCACCCCACGACACCGGAGCACCTCGCGCCCATGGTAGACGCAGAACAGCATGGCGATAATCTTCGAGATGCTGTACACGACGATATAGACGCGGAAGTCGGAGTTGCCGAAAGCAACCAACACCAGAAGCGGAACGAGGAACGTCACCTTGTCCAAGATGACCGAGAGGGAATACAGCGCGGTCTCGTTCACGGCCTGGAAGATATAGCCCAGGTATCCCGAGATATTCGAAATCAGCACGTAGCAGATCGTCGCCATGAGGACGAAGTACCGCTCAGGACCGAAGTCGACCGTGAGCGAGTCCACCACGACGGCGGCACCCAGGGCCCATTGTGTGCCCACCATCAGCATGAACTGGGAATGGAGCGTCGGAAGGTCGAGTTCGTCGCGATGCTTGCCGCCGTTGAGGAGGTAGACACCGTCCGATATGCCGAACTGGAACAGGCCTGCGTAACTGGAATAAAGGATGAAGAGCTGCCAATAGCCATAACCTTCGACGCCCAGCACCTTGGGGACCAGCAGTCCCATCACGAAACTCAGGCACAGCCCGACACCTTGGGACGCGAACGCGACCCCCATGTTCTTCAAGATAGTTTTTCGATTCATCGGCCCGTCCCTACGACAGATGGAACTCGGTCTTCAAAAGCTTGGGAAAATGCACGCTCACCTCGCCATGGTCGACATAGTGGGCGACATCGCACCTCAAGCGAGCGCCCGCATGCTCAAGATCGCGCTTCAGGTCGGCGATATGCTCTCCATAGGTGTGGTCTTGTTCCGAGTAATGCAAGACGATCTCCTGATGAGAAATGCGCGCATTGGAAGCGATCGTCCGCTGCAGCATCCCATCAAGGGATGCAATGACGTTTTCTCGCTCATATCCCCCGCAGATACCGTCGAGCGTCGTCGCGGGAACCTCGGACCCCGGAAATCTATTAGCCAAATAGCTGCCCAACCAGTACTGAGGAGCTCCAGCGATCACCTTAGGAGGCATGTCGAGATAATCGCACTCTATGCCGAACAGCAGCGCGGCCCAACCGCCCTTCGAGGAACCGATATACGTGGCGCGCTCGATGCGGTTGTCGCTGCAGACCCGCTCGATAAGCCGAGCGGTCGCCACCTTGAATCCGTAATCAGGATAGGTGCCCAGATAATAGCTGCCCCGATGGTCGGGGCCTCCGTCATCGAGGATAAAGAGCCTGCTGCACGGGACGTCGTGCAGCGTGCGCATATAGTTGTAGCGCGCCTTGACCCCAACTCGCGTACAGGCGCTGAACACGACGACGAGTTCACGCGAACCCTCATAGGGCTCGAAGATATAGCGCACACTATCATCGCCGAACGTGAACGTGCGCTCCCTAATCGCCTTGCTCGCCTTTGTCACCAGGTACTCATAGTATTTGAATGCCTTGGCGGTAAAACCCATCATGTTCGCCTTTCCCTAGGATGCAGCACCCAATGACCGATCGAGACGCCAACGCAGGACCCGACAACGCGAAGAATCACCTCGTCGCCCAAGACCTCCCCGGATTCCATGGCGAACTGGGCCGCCTCGATCCCCACAGCGCACAGCGCGCACATGGCGATGACGAGTCCGCCGCGTCTTTTGAAAGGGAGCAATCCGTAAAGGAACGCCCCCATGGGGACGAAGAGGACGAGGTTCAGAAGGGCGTTGAAGAGCCTTCGCTCGTGGAATCCCCCCGCACCACCATCGATGAGCCAGCTTTTGGGATCGAAGGGAACCAAGTACACCGCGAAATCCTTATCGATGGGCTGCAGCACCGTCAGGTCCACGATGAACCAGCCCCACCATACGCAAACCGCTGACAAGCCGATGGTCCTCATCCACACGAGGAGCCTCTGGGCTCGATGCCCTCGTGCGCACTTCTTCACCAGCAGGTATGCGATGAGATACAGGACGCACACCACGTAGCCGAAATAGAACAGGCTGAAATCGAACGCCCGCAGTTGGCGCCAAAATAGCCAGAGCGCTTTCACGCTCATGCCCTATCGGCCTTCGGCTCATGCCACGCCGCCTGGATCGCATAAAGCACGGCACCGACGGCGAACAAGTACTTGAAGGTCCCCAGATCAGCCACTGTCCAAAGGTTCACAAAATAGAAGATGAGCGCCACCAGGATCGCCCAGAGCACGTTGGACCGGACCTTGGAGACCCGGCAACGAACCGTCTCCACGATGAAGCCGAAGAAGCAAAAGAGCGTCGCTATGACGCCCGGCCAGGCATAGCGGATGTATTGCAGCACGTAAAAGTTATCAACGGACTGGATGAAGTAACCGCCCGCCGTGAACGAAACGCCGTCACCCTGGTTTCCCTGGCCCAGCAGCGGATTCAGCTTAGGGGAGAAGAAGATCTGCGGGAGGTAATCGCGATACTCCGTACTGTTGGAGATGATCGAGTACTGCCAGTAACCGTAGCGGTCAAGCGTGAAGTGGGTGCCGAAGATCTGGTCCACGATCTGCAGGAGGTTCATCCAAACCCAACGGTCGACATGACGTTCCCCGTTGAACACGATAACCACGAAAAGGAGTATGGCGAGCACGAGGACCAGCCACCCCGCCCCGCGCCTCCTTACAGCCTTATCCGTTAGGAAGTAGAAGATGAGGATCTCTCCCGCCAGGCACGCCTGGGGACCGCGGCTGCCCGTTCCCAGCATGACGAGGAACGCAAGCCCCGCTATCGGGATATAGCGGACGAGGTTGATACGACGGCTGTCGGGATCGATCAGGGCTAGCGGGAGCATCAGCATCAAGTACATCCCGAAGCCGATCGGATGGGTCACCATACCGGCGACGCGGTAGGATCCGCCACGCCAAAGGGAACCTCCCTGGATGCTCTTGATGGTCCTCAAGTACTCGAATAGGTTCGTCCGGCGCAGCATGTCGTAAAGCGCCACGAGGCAGACGACCACGAACACGATGCGGAACAGCTTGAGAAACGATTCCACGCCCAGCTCGTGGCGGATGAGATAGGCCAGGATATAGAGCACGGCGAGGTTATCCGCGACGAAGCCCGCAACCGAATTCACCGACTTGACCGCGATAGCCGTGTACAGGTACACGAGGAATATCGGGATGAGGAAGAAATTCAACTCGACCTGGGCGCTCTCCAGCAGGAAGGTCCTCCCGCGCCGGGGCTGCACCGCGAAAGCCGCCAAGATGATGAGCGTCACCAGGCGCAGCGCGGTAAGTGCGAACCCCGGCAGGGGCACACCGAAGTACTGCGGGAGCGCGAACACGCATATCACGTAGAGCGCGGCAAGGTTTTTCCAACTGAAAAGCCGTGGCGACGCATCGACCGCCTTCTTTCGTTTGGTAACCTGCAAGGGGTCCTCATTTCGACTTGAGGGCGATCGCCAACTCGGAAAGCCAGGAACGCTTGGCCTGGTATGCGCCGAGATAGCCCAAGAGCTTGAAGGCGTTGGCGAGCTTGCGCTCGCGCAGGAGCTCGAGCCGCAGCTCTCCGCACTCAGCGGAACGGCTGAACACATTCTGAACCTCCACGGGCGCCTTGATATCTTGCGCGAGACACAGGGCCTCGCGATCGCCGAGCATCTTCATACGGCATTCGTTGATTCGGCGGGCACGATCATGGACCTTATGACCGGTGGCGTTACCGCCATGGACACGATGGCTTCCCAGGTTCTCGTGAAGCATATAAAGGGAATCGGTCGCCTGCGCGCACTTCCACATCCATTCATCGTGCGCCCAGCCCTCGAAGCGGTAGCCCTCGACCCGCTCGAGAAACGCGGACCGAACCGCCATGGCCCAACCCAACCAGATATACACGCCGCCGTTGTGGGCGGGAATCTTCTCGATGGAACCATCGCCTGTGATGGCGGGAGCGGCTTGGCCCTCCACCGGGGAGATGGCCCCCGCACCGTCCACGATGTCGTACTCGTGGCACAGCACATCGGCCTCCGGGCGTCTCTCCATCACAGAGACGCATCGCTCAATCTTATCGTGCTTCCAAATATCATCTTGGTCGCTGAAGAAAACGAGGTCGCACCCGTCCAGGCATTCCCGCGCTGCGCGGTGGAAGTTCTCGGCGAAGCCGAGGTTCTCGCCGTTCACGGCGAAGTCCCAGCAATCGCCCAACCCATGCTCGTCGATATACGCCCGGATGAAATCGGGCGTGCCATCCGTGGAGCCGTCATCCCGAATGACGACCCGATCCGCCCTTCTCGTTTGAAGCCGGATGGAATCGAGCTGCTCTCCAAGATAGGGCAGGCCGTTATAGGTGCACATGGCAATGGAGACCCGCATGGCGCTACACCCCATTCCGCCATACCCTCGCGCCCACGCGCGCGGCAAGGGGTAGCAACCAGAGCGGACAGAACCTCAAGTAGATCCCCGAGGTACCTCCCATATCCAGGTCACGGCGCGAATACGGCAGCTCATGGCCGAGAAAGGAAACGACCGTTCGCACGGCACGCCTGCGCTCCCCCACGGCGAGCTGCCCGCAGCTTGCAAGATGGCTCATCATGAGGACGCGTACGGACACGCCTTCCAGCAGCTTGGTATAGGTCTCTGGAAGCCCCTGCGCGCGATACGCCGCAAACGCATCCCGAAAAACCTGGATAAGGCACTCCACCTTCTCAAGCGTATGCCCCGCCATGACCGAGCCCTCGCGCCAGCGACGCTGGAAGAGCGGACGCGCCACGTTGGCGCTCGCGCCCACATGCGGAATCGCCCTCAGGTAGAACGAGAGGTCCTCGTACGCCAGGTAGTTCGGGAACTCCAGGCCCTCGCGAACGAGCATCGCGCGGCGCCACATATGCTGCGGGGCACCCGCCTTCACGCCGCGATACAGGTCCTCTCCCGTTCGCGAGTCTCCACAGATAAGCGCCGGGCGCTCCACACGCTCGCCATTTTTTCCCACTGCGAAACCTTGGTAGCCGCACGACACATGGTCCGCGCCAGCCCCCTTGGCGGCGGCGTACATCGCCTCGAACATCTCCGGCAGGGCGATATCGTCGGAATCGAAGAAGCCCAGATATTCGCCCTCGGCAAGGGCCATCCCTACGTTGCGAGCGGCTGACTGACCGGCATTCTCCTGATGAATCGCGCGGAATCGGTCCGGGCGGCGCTCGGCATACGCATCCGCAATAGCGCCGCTGCCGTCCGTCGAGCCGTCATCGACCAGGATGACCTGCAGGGAATCGAGTGTCTGGGCCTCGACCGAATCGAGGCATTCGACCAAGTAATCCCCGGTGTTGTAGATGGGCACCACCACGCTCACGGCGTAGCGGAAACGTTCCTGACTCATGCGGCACCTCCCGCCTTATGGCCTTCGTAACCCTCGCAGTACGCCGCGCCCTCGCGTTGCGGCTTGCTGACCGCGGCGGCGCCTAGTATCCGGGCACCGGCACGCTTGAATTGCTCAAGGTCGCGCCGGACTTGAGCGGGTAACAGCGAACGGTCTCGCATAGCGAGCAGCACCCCATCCGTGGGGCACGCCATCACGACGGCGTCCACGAACGCGCTTGCGTCCGGAGCGCAGAGAATCGTGAAGTCGTATGCCGCCCGCACCCGCCCAACGAACTTTCCGAACGCACGGGATGCGAAGAGGTCGCTCGGATTGGGCGCATGGTGGCCAGCAGGCAAGAATTCAAACCCATCCCCGTCACCATGCACCACCACACGGGCCAGCTCGATGTCCCCGGCAAGGACTTCGCTCAGACCCGCTTGGCCCTCGGCCTCATCCTGAGTATGCATGTCGGCATCGATGAGCAGGACGTCACCGCCCGCCGCGGAGAGCCCCTCGGCAAGGCCCCGCGCCATCTGCTGGCCAATCGTCGCTGCCCGCGTTGGTGCAAGCACGAGGACCTTGCCGCCACAACCTAAACTCGCGAAACGGATATTGGCGGCGAGGGCGCGATACGACTCCTCGAGCAGCCCCGTCTCCGCGCCCTGCACGCCAAGCGGAACACGGCCCAAGAGCGCCACACCGAGCTCCCGCTCGATATCCTCCGCCTTGATGCGCACGTCGACCTTGCTCCACAGCGCGATACCGAGCGTACTGAGCAGGAACCCACCGATTGCCGCTTCCAGCGCGTACACCCCGTGTGGCGGCACCTCGGCAACGACGCTCTTCTCGGGCTCGTTCAACGTGGCGAGGCTCTCGCGCTCCATGCTGCCTTGGAGCAGGTCCGCCACCACATCGAGCAGGGTCTCCGAGAACATGAGGGCATGCTCTGCGGAAGGGCCGCTCACCTTGAGCTCGACCACTCTGGAGTCGACACCCTGCTCATAGGAGATGGCGTAGCGCTCCCCTTGCGGCAGCCCCGCCTCCTCCTTGACGCGCTCCTGCGTATCCTCGTCCTCGAACAAGACGAAGACGTCCTGTATCAGACGGTTCGTTTGTGCGCGAGAACCCGTAGGCGACGTGATGGCGAGCGTCGTCGTTGCGATGTGCCTCTCATGCACCACGGCAAACGAGCCCAAGCCGACGACCGCGGCAGATACCGTGGAAACGAGGACGATGTGCCAGATATGGCCGCGTACCAAATCGACTAGGTCCGGGAGCGTAAGGTCCCAACGACCGGTCCCCTCGCGCTTCATCACCGCACCTCGGAATCCAGGTAGCGCGCCAGGTCATCGACGATGGTCGCCGTGTTCGATTCATAGCGGGCATACTCGTGCGCCAGGCAACGACGGTACGCCCCACCCAGCTCAGCCACGTCATAGCACGCCTCGATAATGCCCATGCCCTCGAACTCACCGATGAGCTGCACCTGGTGGTCGTCCACGTGCTCGCCGTATCTTGCCAGCCGCGGCACGGCGATCACCTTGCAACCCGCCTTGAGCGCACCCATGATCGCACCCGTCCCGGCGTGTGTGATCACCACATGGGCGGCGGCCATGCGCATGGCAAACTCGTCCCTATCCAAAAACGGCTTGGATGCATAGCCCTGCGGCTCATAGGTGCTGTAGCCCGTTTGGGCAAACACCTCGTCCGCTATAGCCCCCTGGCCCACGAGCTCGTCAACCCGCTGGAGCAATCGGTCGAACGGGAACTTCTGGGAGCCGAGCGTGATGAAGACCATGGCACTCCTCGGTTACTAGTAGATACCCCCAAGGCACACGGCCTTGGGATAGAACTCGCGCATGGTCTCCCACTGCACGTAGAAGCGGTCGGCGAAGCGGTACAGCAGCTTGCCGCTCAACGTGGGGGAGGAGACCTTGGCGAAAGACTCGATATAGACGAGCGTGCCGCCCGTGAGCTTCGCGAGCAGGCACAGGGGAATCATGGCGAGCACGCCGGTGCAGATGACCACCTGGGGTCGGCGCGCAAGCATGATCTTGATGCTGCCGAGCAGGTTGAGCAGCATGAAGGGGATGAAACCCGCCTCCTGCCGGTTAACCTGGTGCAGGTAGAGGGTGTCCACGCCTGGCACGGACACGTCGTAACCGGCACGCTCCGTAACGATGAAGCTGTCGTAGCGCTCCATCAACGGCTTCAAGCGCAAGAGCTGCTCCAGGTGTCCACCCGAGGAGGCGGCAAAAGCCACGCGTAGCTTCTCCCCCATCAGCTCGCCCCCTCGCCCTTGAAGACCGCGCCCACCGTGAGCAGGACGATCTTGAGGTCGAGCAGGAAGCTCCTGCGGGCGATGTACTCCAGGTCCAGGCGCACCATGCCGTCGAAGTCGGTGTTGTTGCGCGCGGACACCTGCCACAGCCCCGTGATGCCCGGCTTCACCGCCAGGCGCTGCAGGTCGCGGGACGTGTACTCGCGCACCTCGCGCGGCAGCGGCGGGCGCGGGCCCACCACGGACATGTCGCCCAGAAGCACGTTCAGGAACTGCGGGAACTCGTCGATGGAGTGCTTGCGGATGAAGCGGCCTATGCGCGTCACCCGCGGGTCCTCGCGCATCTTGAACATGGCGCCGCGGATCTCGTTGCGTTCGAGCAACCCCGCCAGACGCTCGTCGGCGTCGGCGTGCATGCTGCGGAACTTCCAGATTCGAAAGGTCGACAGGCGCCCGTCGCGGTGCGTGCGCCCCACGCGGACCTGGCCGTAGAACGGGTTGCCGGGGCTCTCCAGGCGGATCGCCGCGGCCAGCACCAGGCTCGGCACGGCGATCACCGCGAGCACCGCCGCCGAGAACGCGATGTCGAACGCCCGCTTGCCCGCGCGGTAGAGCACGCGCGAGCGGTCCCAGTCCTTGACCGCCTGCATCCCGCGGAAGCGCGGGAGGACGCCGCGCGCGTCCGCGCGGGCTAGGGCCTCGTCCACGAGCTCGGCGGCCGAGCGCCCCGGCTCGGGGGCCCGGTGGTCGTTCACCACCGGGCCCACCTCGGGGTCGAGCGCCAACGCGGCCACCGAGATTCCTGGGCCCCTCTCAGGCGATATGCTGTTGTTCTCCACGCTTTGCGACAATGGCCAACCCCACCTTCGCTGTGGTCGTACGTCCGAACATCTGCACTTCCAACAGCGCGGTCCCCGCACGGCGGTTGACCTCCTTGATGCAACCCTCGCACCCACGCAAGGGGCCGCTCACCACGCGCACGGTGTCTCCCTCGATCACGCCCACGCTCATGCGGACGCAGCGGTCGCGCTCGTCGGCGTAGGTCTGGATGAGTGCGCATTCCGCGCGGGAGAGCGGGGTAAAGCTCTCCCCCACCCGCAGCAGGCGCGTGAACTCCGGCGTGGCGCGCAAGAGCTCGTTCAGCTCCTCCGCGCGCTCGGCGTCGGCCACCACGTAGCCGGGATAGAGCGGTAGGCGCAGCTTGCGCCACACCCCTTGTCGCTTGCGCTCGAGCTCGCAGGTGGGCACGAAGCACTCGCGCACCACGCGCTCTCGGCCGTTCACCGCGGCGAGGTCCGTATCCGCCCGGATTATCAAGCGGCTCATATAGTCCTCGCGCCCTGCCGGGACCTGTATCACGTACCACATGGCGACCCTCCGAAAAGACCCGCCAGTGCGGCGGCGCGCAAGGCTGATGCTGCGCAATGCCGCCGATGCGGCCCCTTTGCGCATGCCTACGGCCACCCGCGCGGGCGAGAAGTCTGTTGGAATATGCAAACTCTTGGGCCCTCGGGTCCACCACAGGCACCACCCGATGGGTATCCAAGATATGTTTCGCGAAAAGTCGTCCTGCGCGCATGGCGCGCCATGACGCGGCTTTCTGCCAGGGAACCGTACGTGGCCCGCGAGCACGAACACGTCCGCATACGGGCCCCTGGCAACAAGCTGCTACCGGGCGGGGCCGCTACGTCTTGCTCACGATGTCCAGCCCCACCTTGGCCACGCCCCCACGTGAGAAGCCCGTGTCGAGCCAGGCCAAGCGCTTGCGCCGGTTGAAGCTCTTGACCATGCTCTCGCGCCCGGTAAGCGGCCCGGAAAAGACCTGCAGGCGGTCCCGCACCAAGCGCGCGCCGCTCATGCGCAGCACATGGTCAGGACCGGCCATCGGCCCCACAAACTCCGCCTCCTCAGACGTGAGCGCGGCGGCCTTGCCGCCCACACCGAGAAGCCTCTGGTAGCTGGCAGAAAGCTTGAGCGAACGCTCGAAGCCGTCGAGGTCCGCCACGGAGATGAACAGGTAGCCCGGGTAGAGCTGCTCGAGCTCCACGCGCCACACGCCGGCGCGCTTGCGCTCCAGCTCGACCTGCAGGGAAAAGACGTCCTCGACGGCGGAGCCCGCGAGCCGTGCGATACGGCGCGCCATGGCCCCCTCGTGCCCGGGGGTCACGTGCAGGGCGTAATAGGTTTGTGCGAAAGCATTGGATGCAGCGGGCGCCAATCGGCCGCCCGACGCTATCGGAGCGTTATTTCGAACGCCCCCCCCCAGCTCGAAAACCGGGGTGCCGCACGGCGCGGGAACATTGGGGGCGAGAGCGCCCATGGAAATGGAATCGCAGGTCAGAGTACCCATAGTCGCAGTCACTCCTCCCCAGAAACGCGCCATGGCATCATGTATGAGAAGTTTATCAGAGCGAACCGCGCTATCCGGGGTTTCCATCCCGTCCACATCTTGACGGGGGCCCTACCAGTGCGCGGCGGCGATCGGGCCCGTATGCCCCCCGGCGGAGCTCTCCAAACACGCAGCATTCGGAGTTTCGTTACAGTTTATACGGCCTTATACGGCCAAACGTGTCTCCATGTTGAAGCGGCATGGCGCGCATCGTCGACTCATTGTCGCTTTTTCGCCGTTTTAGGCGCTCCAAACGTGCAAAAACATGACAATGAATGCGGCGCACCCCCGTGTCGATTATTCATTGAGATGAAAATGCACTCCCTGCGGCCAGGAAGTGCATTTTCATCTCAATGAATTGAGGGAACGGCCATGGGCACGGGGAGTCGTCGCGAGACGGCCACGTCCACGCGAACGCGGACCCGCCGCGACGGGTTCGCGTCACTGTTCGCGCGGCATCACCCCGTGTTCTGAAGGCCCGCGGAGACGCCGGTCACGGTCGCCAGGATCAGGCTCAGGTACTCGGCCTTGGCCTCCTCGGACAGCTCGTCCTGGTTGGCGCGGACCTCGCGCAGCGCGCGCACCTGTGCGAGCGACAGCGCGTCCACGTACGGGTTGCGCATGCGCACGGCGCGGCCGAGCACGCGGCGATGCTCCAGCGGCCAAGCATCGCCCACGATATCGAGCACCCACTTGCGGGTGAGCCACATCTCGTTGTACACCTTGGCCGAGAGGTCACCGCGGTCGCCCAGCGCCAGGTACATCTTGGAGATGCGCTGGTCGGTCTTGGCGAGCGACATCTCGATGTTGTCGATGAACGTGGTGAACAGCGGCCACTCCTTGTAGGCGCGCTGCAGCAGCTCCAGGTCGCCCAGCTTCTCGCAGGCGCTTCCCAGCCCGTACCACGCGGCCAGGTTGATGCGCGCCTGGCTCCAGGAGAACACCCACGGGATGGTGCGCAGGTCGTCCAGGCTCTTGGCGCCCAGGCCGCGCTTGGCCGGACGGCTGCCGATGGGCAGCAGGCCCACCTCGGTGAGCGGGGTCACCGTGGAGAACCAGGGCGTGAAGTCCTCGGTGTGCAGCAGGTCCAGGAAGGCGGCATGAGAGGTCTCGGACAGTACGTCGGCCATCTCGGCGTACTTCTCCGTCATGACGGTGTTGGTGCGCTCCACGGAAGGCGCGCTCGTGAGCAGCGTGGCCGCGGCGACGCTCTCCACGTGGCGCTGCGCCAGCGCGGGGTTGCCGTAGCGCGCAAAGATGACCTCGCCTTGCTCGGTGAGCTTGAAGCAGCTGTTGACGGAACCCTTGGGCTGCGCCAGCACGGCGCGGTTGGCCGGGCCGCCGCCACGGCCTACGGCGCCGCCGCGACCGTGCATGAGCACCAGGTCGATATCGTTGCTCTCGGCCCACGCGGCGATGCGCTCCTCGGCGGCGTGCAGCGCCAGCGTGGCGGTGGTGGGGCCGGCGTCCTTGGAGGAGTCGGAGTAGCCGAGCATGATCTCCATCTTGCGGCCGGTCTCGGCCAGGCGCTTCTGCACCGCCGGGACCTTGAGCATGCCGTCGATCACCGTAACGCAGTTCTCCAGGTCCTCCAGCTGCTCGAACAGCGGGATCACGTCGAGCGCGGGCACGTCCTCGGGGTGCGCGAAGGCGAGGCTCGCCAGCTCGTACACGTCGGCCACGTTCTGGGCGCTCTTGGTGAAGGAGATAATGTAGCGGCGCGCGGCCTTGGCGCCGTAGCGCTTCTGGATCATGCCGAGCGCGCGGAAGGTGTCCAGGACCTCGCGCGTCATGGGCTGCAGGTCGCCGTTCACTCCGTGCTCGCGGATGTCGGCGAGCGCGCGGCTGTGCACCACGGAGTGCTGGCGGAACTCCGTCTCCACCATATGGAAGCCGAAGGTCTCCACCTGCCAGATGATGGTCTGAACCGGGCCGTAGGCGGCGCGGACGGCGCCGGCCTCGGCCAGGCTGCGCTGCACCACGCGCAGGTCGGCCAGGAACTCCTCGGCAGAGCGGTACATGGTATCGGCGTTACGGCGCACGGTGGCGTCCAGGCGGTCGGCCATCACGAGCATCACCGCGCGGTGCATCTCGGAGGCGGAGATGAGCTGGGCGCGGTCCGTGAGCTTCTCGCTCATCTCGACCTGGTGGTTCCACAGGTTGACGAGCTCCTCGGACGGCTTGGTGTAGGTGGCCTCGAGCGTGAGGTTGCGGCCGATGCGGCGACACTTGTCCTCGAGCTTGGCGATCATGTGGTTGGCGAACTTGGCGGCCACCTCGCGGCTCACCTTGGCGGTGACGTTGGGGTTGCCGTCGCGATCGGTGCCGATCCAGCTGCCGGGGTGGAAGAACGCCGGGCACACGGGCGGCACGGTGCCGGCCTTCTCGCCCAAGATCCAGTCGTCGAAGCGGCGGTAGACCATGGGGATGGTGTCGAACAGCGTGTTGTCGAAGATGTCGATGATAGTGTCGGCTTCCTCGACGGGCGTGGGCTTCTTGATCGCGATAGGGCTCGTGCGCACCAGGGCGTCGATCTCCTGCAGCATGTGGCGCTCGTTCTCCATGAGGTCGGAGCCGCCCAGGCGTGGGCGCTCCTCCAGCAGGCGGGCGATGCGGCGGATCTTGCCCTCGACGGCCTTGCGGCGCGCCTCGGTGGGGTGCGCGGTAAAGACGGGATGGAACTCCAGGCGGTTCAGCAGCTCGGTGGCGCGCTCGGGGCCCACCTCGTCGATGAGCTGGCGGTACGCCACGGTGAGCTCGTTTGCCGGGTCCACGGCGGAGTCCACGGACACGGAGCCCTCGCGCTCGCGCAGCACGCTCACGCGGTAGTTCTCCTCGGACAGGTTGGCAAGGTGGAAGAAGGAGGTGAAGGCGCGGACCAGCACCTGCGCGCGGTCGATATCCAGGCCGTCGATGAGCTCCACAGCCTCACGGAAGGCGGCAACGCTGACGGAATCGCCCTCGGGGATGCCCTGGGCGTCCACCGTCTCGGCGTTGGCCTCGGTGCCGGGGTTGCCCTCGTTGGCCGTCACCACGCAGCCCAGCAGCTTGTCGAACAGCTCGCTGACCTGAGGGTCGTACTCGGTGAGGACCTTGCGCTCCAGACGCAGGAACAGCGCCAGGTTATCGCGCAGGCTCTCAGGGATGTCGATCTCGGTGATATCGTTCAAGAGCTTCCCCCTTCGGCTCAGCCAGTATGCTCGCCCATTATAGGCGTGCCGCGAGCGCGTGCTTTACCTAGCAAAAGTGTTTACATTCGTTTCCATAAAATCGGCGAACGGGGATAAATTCGCTGCAGGCGGGTGGAGTGAAGACGCGGACGAGGGTTTGGGGCACCGCGCGCGGGCCCTTCCGCGGGCGGTGGTGCCGCGCCTGGCAGTTGGCACCGCGCGACATGTCGGTCCCCGATGAGAAGAGCCCGCCGATCGCCCGACGGGCCCAAGGGTCTCGTACATGCGCGGGCACCTCGCCCGGAGGTCGCGTACGCCCCTACAGGCGCTCGCGCACGGCCTCCACCAGGCCCGCGCGCGGCACCAGCAGCTCCTCGTGGCTCCGCATGTCGCGCAGCTTGACGTTGCCGCCGGCAAGCTCGTCGCCGCCGATGACCACCATGAGGCCCGCGCCCAGCTTGTCGGCCTGCTTGAACTGCCCCTTGAGGGAGCGGCCCTGGTAGTCCGCCTCGGTGCGCACGCCCGCGGCGCGCAGCTCGCGGCAGGCGGAGAACACCTCGCCGCGCAGCTCGGCGCCGGCGTTCGCCACGTACACGCAGGGCTCGGGCTCCATGGCCATCTCCCCGCCAAAGGCCTCAAGCGCCAGCAGCGCGCGCTCGAAGCCCACGGCGAAGCCCACGCCCGGGGTCGGCTTGCCGCCCTCGAGCTCCACCAGCCCGTCGTAGCGGCCGCCGCCGCCGATGGAGCCCACGCCGGCGCCCGGTGCCTCCACCTCGAAGACGGTGCGGGTGTAGTAGTCCAGGCCGCGCACGAGCGTCGGGTCCTCCACGTAGGCCACACCCGCGGCGTCCAGGTAGCGCTTGACCTGCTCGTAGTGCTCGCGGCACTCCTCGCACAGGTTGTCGCCCATGAGCGGGGCGTCGGCCATGACCTCGCGGCAGCGCTCGTTCTTGCAGTCGAAGGCGCGCAGCGGGTTCAGCTCGGCGCGCTCGCGGCACTCGTCGCACATGTCGTCGGCGTGGTCCAGAATGAACCGCCGCACCTGCTCGCGGTAGGCTGGGCGGCACGACGGGTCGCCCATGGAGTTGATCAGTAGGCGGAGTTTGGAGAGGTCGAAGCCCAGGCGCTTGTAGAACTCCATGAGCATGATGATGCACTCGGCGTCGGCCGCCGGGTCAGGCGCACCCAGCCACTCGATGCCCACCTGGTGGAACTGGCGCAGGCGCCCCTTCTGCGGGCGCTCGCCGCGAAACATCGCCTCGCAGTAGTAGCCCTTGAACGGCGCGGCGCCCTGCGGCACCAGGTTGTTCTCCACCACGGCGCGCACCACGCCGGCCGTGCCCTCGGGACGAAGTGCCAGGCGCTGCTTGGCCTTGAGCTTCGCGTCGGTGCCCTCATCCAGCACGCGCGCGAGGTTGGCACCGGAAAACACGCGGAACATCTCCTTGCGCACCACGTCCGTGGACTGGCCGATGCCGTGCACGAACACGTCCACCTGCTCGATGGCTGGGGTCTCGATGGGCTCGAAGCCGTACGGCCCGAACACCTCGGCCGCGACCTGCTGCATCTTGGTCCAGGCGCGCATCTCGCGCCCCATGAGGTCCTTGGTGCCCTCTGCCCTCTGTGCCTGCATCTGCCGTCCCTTTCGCCTAGAGCCTCGCGGCGCGCCGCCGCGGTTGATCCGAAATCCCCATTATATACACGGCGCCGCACGGCGCATCGCCCCACGCTACCCGAATCGCCGGCGCAAGAACGAGAAGTGCGTCTCCGACAGCACGATGGAAATGAAGATCAGCGCAAATCCCGCCACGAGCCTTCCCGTGAGCACCTCTCCCGCCAGCAGCACGGAGAACAACACCCCCGAGGGAGACTCCAGCGAGAGCAGGAGCGACCCTGTGGAGCTGGGCACGTGAGCCAGCGCCAGGTTCTGCACGAGCAACCCCACGCAGGTGCAGAACACCGCGAGGAACGCGAGCGTGCCGATAAGGCCCGGGGTCCACGCGTTCGCGGGCGGCATGTCCTCCACCGCGAGCGATACCGCCAGACAGCCCAGCCCCACGGCCAGGAACATCCAGAACGTGATGGCGTTGACGTCCAGGTCGCGCCCGACCTTGGCCACCAGCGCGATCTGCGCGGCGAAGAACACCGCCCCCACCAGGGTCAGCAGGTCCCCCGTCTGTACGGAGAGGTTGTCGAGCGCCACGAGCGCGATGCCTCCGAGGCACAGGATGGCCGCGCCCACGTTGTAGCGCGTGAGCCGCTCGCGGGCGATGACATGGCTGATGAACGGCACCAGGATGCAATAGGTGCCGGTGAGGAAGGCGTTCTTTCCGGCGGTGGTGTCGGTGAGACCCAGGGTCTGGAACACGTAGCCGCCGCCCATGAGCAGGCCCAGGACCAGCCCCGTCTCCACGGTGCGGGCGTCGAGGTGCGCACGGACGCTCCCTCGGCACGTGACGAGCATGATGAGCGCCGCCGTGGTGAACCGGCACGCCAGCAGCAGGAAGGTCGGCAGCGTCTCGAGCACGTCCTTCATCACCAAAAACGAGAAACCCCACATCAGGGCCATCGCCACCAGCATCGCCTTCCAGAACAGCGGCGAGCGTGCGCCGGCGCCGTGGAGGACGGGCGCGGGGCTCGCGGTCCCTACAGGCGCCTCCGCTGGCCGGTCAATGGGATGCGACGACGACATACGCGAAACCTCGCTCTCGCACGCGGCGTGGTGTCCGCGCCCCACCCTCCCCGGGCAGCGCGCCGCCAAGATGACAAGCCTTCACGTGCGACGGACTCCCTGTCGCACCGTCAAGAATGTACCAGCTGCGGCATGTCGGCTCAAACTGGCTCACGGCGGGGGTCTGGCGGTCGGAACGGTCTTCTCACCACCTGAGAAGACGGATTTGTACATCCGCGCCGACTGAGAAGACAACTTCGTACAAAAATCGGCCTCAGAATGTACGTTTCTGTCTTCTCATGCCCAAAGCCGACCGTACGACACGTCAACCTCGCGGAATCCCGAACATGTCGAGCGTTTTCAGCAGCGGCCATGTATCGCGCGCCATGTCGAACGTGAACCGAAGCACTGGGATGCCCAAGGCCGTGATCTGCGACTCACGCGTTCGCTCGTCGCGATACGCTCGATTCATCGACCGACCACCTAGCATCCCCTCGTCCTCGGTCTTCTCCATTCCGTCGAGTTCGCCGCCCACCTGGCTGAACGGCCTTGCACCCGCAACGGGCATCCGGACCGGGTGCGGCAGGTCCCAATAGTAATCGAAGCGGTATACACGTCCGCTTCCATCCGGCCTCGGAACCTCTACCTGCAGTTCGGGCACCATCACCTGGTTCTCGATCATGACCGCCCGCGCATAGGATTCGCCGCCGCTCTCGCTTCGCGCATCCACGTGCGGCATGACCAGCCGCACGCTCCCCATACCTCGATAACCCGCATATCGATTGGCGAGCATATCGAGCAGTTCCGCCTGGTTGAGCGAACAAGCCCGCGCCAAGGAATCGCCCACGGCGAGACCGTTCCGGAAATCGAGCGCCGCCATACAGTCAAACGCCGTCCGCAGGGAGCTCGTCACCATCAAGTCGCCAACCAGATCGACCTCGGAATCATTGATGGCATGGATCATCACGCCCCGGGATACCCGTGCATGCGGGCCGACGACATGGATAGCTCCCATCACCTCGGATTTCGGCACCCAGAGCCCATGGATGAATGCCGCGGTCATCGAGCAGAACACGCAATCGGGATGCAGGGAGGCATAGGTGCGGACGACGCGCCATGCGCGCACCTTCCATTTCAAGGCAGCCCACACCTCCGCTCGGGCAAACATACCCGGATGCGGCTCGACAAGCTCGCCGGAACACACGCGCCGCCGCAGGACACGCCGCTCAAGATCGGTAGATGGAATGGCGAGCAGGTCAAACCGCTCCGAATCATCCATCATCTGCTCTACATGACGATCATGACTCATGAGCCGCCCCCTCGCCGCATAGCCATTGCTTGCTTGGAACGATACGGCATGACCCACGCTCGCTTTTCCCGCGCCCTGACACACATCAGCGCCCCATCTGCGCCAAGAACACGCCGTCGCAGGTAAACGGCTCATCCTTGTGCAGAGCGAATCGGTCAGACGGTTGAATTTCAACCGCCAGCGGCGAGCTCCCATGTCGAGAGCACACGAATCCGACTTCTCACCGCCCGAGAAGACGGATTTGTACATCCGCGCCGACTGAGAAGACAACTTCGTACAAAAAACGGCCTCAGAATGTACGTTTCTGTCTTCTCACGCCGCCGAGGGGGCCGGAACGGTCCGTGCCGGCACAAAAAGGGCCCGGTGGCGACCGGACCCTTTTCGCGAACTCGCTTTTAGCTGCCGCCTACGCGCGGCCGACGGAGCCGAGGTTGGCCATGCGGACCTTCACGATCTCAGTGATCTCGGCCATGCCCTGCTTGCCCGGCTTCTTAGGATCGAAGCAGCCCGGATTCTCGGCCATGTAGGCCATGAAGCCCTTGGTGTAGGCCTGGCGCAGCTCGGTGGCGTAGTTCACCTTGCAGATGCCGTTCTTGATGGCCTCGGCCACCTGCTCGTCGGGCACCCCGGAGGTGCCGTGCAGCACCAGCGGGATATCCAGCTTGGAAGCGATCTCACGGACCACGTCCTGCTGGATGTGCGGGGTACCCACGTACACGCCGTGCGCGGTACCCACGCCGATGGCGAGGCTGGTGCAGCCGGTGCGCTCGACGAACTCCACGGCCTCGTCCGGGTCGGTGTAGGGGTTCTCGCCCTCGACCGCCGGGCCGTCGTCCTCCTTGCCGCCGACCTTGCCGAGCTCGGCCTCCACGGGAATGCCCATGGCGGCGCCCACGCGGGCCACCGGCGCGGTCACGGCGATGTTCTCCTCGTACGGCACGTGGCTGCCGTCGATCATCACGGAGGTGTAGCCGCACTTCATGGCCTGCATGCAGCGCTCGAAACCGTCGCCGTGGTCCAGGTGCAGGGCCACGGGCACGCTCGCGCGCGCGGCGGCAGCGGACACCATACCGTAGAAGTAGTCGAGGCCGGCGGACTTCACCGTGCCCGGGGTGGTCTGCATGATGACGGGGGACTTGGTCTCCTCGGCGGCGGCCAGCACGGCCATGACGAACTCGAGGTTCTCGACGTTGAAGGCGCCCACGCCGTAGTGGTTCTTCTGGGCGTCGAGCAGCATCTCCTTGGTGGTTACGAGCATGAGCGGTCGCTCCCTCCTGCATCCCGCGCGACGCGCGGTGAGCATCGACTCGCCGAGGACCTCACCTCGGCGCCTTTCGCAACACATTGTAGGCGATTACCTGCGAAAACGTTATAACGCGACAGGAGACGTCGGTGAGCGGAAAGAAAGGGAAACGCAATCGCCAAGGTGGCTTTTACCCGCACGGAACCTTTCGTTTCTGCGAAAAGAAAGTGAATGACAAGCTGTTCGTTTTGCTTAAAGAAAAGTAAAGCAAAATAGAATCTGCACAATTCGCGTTGAGGACGAGGAGGCCCCATGCCGAGCGGGAACAGCAGGGCGTTTGCGGAGGAGCGCCGCGCCGCCATCATGGCCATGCTCGAGCGCGACGCCTCCGTGCAGGTGGCGGACCTCGCGCGGAGCTTCGGGGTGTCCTCCGTCACGGCCCGCGGGGACCTGGACGCGCTGGCCGCCGACGGCAAGCTCCGCCGCACGCACGGGGGCGCCGTCTCGCTGCAACGCGCCCTCACCGTCTCGGTGCAGGACCGCCGCGTCAACGTGAACGTGGGCGCCAAGCAGGCCATCGCCCGCGCGGCGTTGGGCCTGGTCGAGTCGGGAGACACGGTGCTCGTGGACTCCGGCACCACCGCGCTCGAGTTCGTGCGCCTGCTTGACATGCGCATGGGCATCACCGTCATCACGGCGGACATCACCATCGGCGATTACATAGACGAGAGCATGCCGAGCGTCGACTGCATGCTGCTCGGCGGCAGCCTGCGCAAGGGGCACCGCTACCTCTACGGCCCGCTGACCTTGCAAGCGCTCGGGATGGTGCACGCTGACCTCGCGGTGATCTGCCCGGGCTCGTTCATCCCCGCGCGCGGCTTCATGACGGACTTTCCGCAGATGGCGGAGCTCAAGCACGCGATGCTCAACGCCGCACGACGCCGCGCGGTGCTGCTGGACGCCGCCAAGGTGGACTCGCGCGGCGTCATGCGCGTGGCCCAACTGCCCGACGTGGACGTGATCGTGATGAACGAGGATCCGGAAGGTATCGTCGCCACCGCGATCGAGGCCCTCCCCGAGGGCACGCGCCGCCCCCAGCTCATCGCCTAGACGACGCGTCATGGAAAAGGCGGCGGGTACGCCTTGAAGCGCGCCCGCCGCCTTCCGTTTTCCGAGCGGTTGCCGCTAACCCAGCAGGTCGGCGATGTCATCCAGAATCTGCTCGGCGTTGGCGCGGGCATAGGCCTCCACGTCGATCACCCGCACGGGGGCCGCGGTGGCCTCGCGCAGGTTGGCCTCGGCGAAACCGACCTGCGGCGCCAACAGCACCACGTCGGAGCTGGACAGATGCTCGATCGCATCGGCGAGCGGATGCGCCTCGATGGCGTAGCCTACCCCGCGGGCCTTTGCCACGCGCTCGAGCTTGGCCACGAGCAGGCTCGTGCTCACGCCCGCATTGCAGCAAACCAGGACCTTCTTCATACCTCGACCGCCTTTCCGTCAGCCAAAAAAGGGACTGCATCATACCGTGAGACGAAAGCGAAACAAGACATGGCGGCCCCTGCGGAACGAAATGCAGAAAAATTGCTAAGCGAGTCAAGCATTTCGCCCCGCAGGGACCGCCACGAATCCGAAGCCAGGGTAGGGTGCAAGCGAAGCGAGCGCCCTACCCGAAGCGACATATGAGCGACGCCCATAACGTGCCAATACCCACCAGGGACGCACCCCTCCCCTTCCGCAATCGCACAGAAGCGAAGGTCGGCGGCACTTGCCCGGAGCGAAACCTCGCACCGAGGCTGAGCGTAGGGCAAGCGTCGCCGACCGATGGGTAGCCGAAGCTCGAGTGCTACTTCTTTTGGACGTACTTCAGGCAGTCCAGCGTCACGGCCACCAGGATGATGATGCCGGAGCACACGAACTGCAGGTTGGTGTCGATGCCCAGGATGGTCAGGGCGTAGGTCAGCGCGGTGAAGATCAGCACGCCGATGGTGATGCCGGAGATCTTGCCGATGCCGCCAGTGAAGGACACGCCGCCCACCACGCAGGCCGCGATGGCGTCCGTCTCCCAGCCCTGGCCGTACGCGGCGGAACCGGAGCCCACCATGCGGATGCACTCGAGCCAGGAACCGAAGCCGTACAGGATTCCGGCCATGATGAACACGCAGATGGACACGGCGAACACGTTGATACCGGAGACGCTCGCGGCCTCGGGGTTGCCGCCCACGGCGTACATGTTCTTACCGAAGGTGGTCTTGTTCCAGATGAACCACACGATGGCGATAGCCGCGATGGCCCACAGGATGATCGTGGGGAACCCGCCGACCTTCGGCATGATCATGTTGGGGATGCTCGCGTCGATGGCGCCGAAGGACACGCCCTTGGTGGCGTAGGTCACCAGGCCGAAGATGATCAGCATGTTAGCCATGGTCGAGATGAACCAGTGCATCTTGAACTTGGCCGTGAAGAAGCCGGCTATGGCCGCGAACAGCGTGCACAGCAGGATATCCACCACCAGCGCGAGGATCACGCGCACGGGAACGGCCAGCGTGGAGAAGTCGAACGCGATGCCGAACACGGTGCCCGTGTTGGGACCCAGGTGCATGATGACCGTGGAGGCGACCATGCACATGCCGACCATGCGGCCGATGGACAGGTCGGTACCGGTCTGCAGGATCAGGCCGCCCACGCCGAGCGCCAGGAAGATGCGCGGCGAGGCCTGCATCAGGATGTTCAGCACGTTCTGGGCGGTGAGCAGCTGGGTGCCCTTGACCGCCGGGGTGATGCCGCACAGGGCGATGAACACCAAAAGGATCGCCAGGTACAGGCCGTTGTTCAGCAGGAAGGTGCGCGTGTTGAACGTGTAGGTGTAGTGCTCCCACTTCTGCGCCATGTTCTCCGCGAAGGTGAACTTGGACATGCGCAGCAGGTCGATCAGGTGGTAGCGGTAGCCGAACGCCTCGTGCTCGCGATCCTTGATGCGCTGGATCTCCTGCTCGTAGGAGACCTTGGCGTCGAACTGCTTGTTCTTGTAGACGTACTTCTCCTCCTTGATCTCCTTGGCGTCGGAGAGCTTGGAGAGGTCGGCCTGGTGATCGCGCTCGAGCTCGGCGAGCTTCTTGGCGTAGGCGTCCTTAGCGGCCACGCGCTCGGCGGCGCAGCTGGCCTTGACGGGCGCCAGGTACTCGGCGTCGAAGTGCGCCTTAAGGTAGCCCTCGGCATCGGCGATCAGCTTGTCGACCTGGCCCTTGTTGGCGGCCTCGACCTGCTTGGCGCGCTCCATCTCGGCGCGGTAGCCGGCGATGAGCTTCTCGGACTCCTCCTTGGTTAGCACGCGGTCCGCCTTGGCGGCGTCGATGCTGCTCTGCAGCTCCACCACGCGGTTGGTGCCGTCGGCGCGCAGCTCGTCGACCTTATGCTGGATGCCGCCCACGTAGTCGTCGATGGGCTGGAGGAGCTTGGACTCCTCCTCCACCGACAGGATCTTTCCGGATACGGTAGACATATTCTCAATCCCCCTCGTTTACAGGTACTTGGCGCTCAGGCGCAGCAGCTCTTCCTGGTTCGTCTCCTTGGTGTCGACGATGCCGGAGAGGTGCCCGTTGGACATGACGCCGATGCGGTTGGTGATGCCCAAGATCTCGGGCATCTCCGAGGAGACCACGATCACCGTGGAGCCCTGCTTGGCCATCTCGATGATCAGTTCGTAGATCTCGTACTTGGCGCCGACGTCGATGCCGCGCGTGGGCTCGTCCATCAAGAACACCTGCGGGTAGCGCTCGAGCCACTTGCCGAAGATCACCTTTTGCTGGTTGCCGCCCGAAAGGCTCGAGATGAGGTCGTCGGGGCCCATGCACTTGGTGTGCATGGTCTTGATCTCCTTGTTGGTGGCCCGCACCATCTTGTCCGTCGAGAGCGCCACGCCGTTCTTGTAGCTGTCGAGGTTTGCGATGGTGGTGTTGAACGTCAGGTCGCCCTTGAGGAACAGGCCGTTGGCCTTGCGCTCCTCGGTGATGAGGGCGAAGCCGTGGTTCATGGCGTCCTTGGCCGAGTTGAAGCTCATGAGGCGGTCGCGGAAGTACACGCGGCCCGCGGCGCGCGTGCGGATGCCGAAGATCGTCTCGAGCAGCTCCGTGCGGCCGGCACCCACCAGGCCGTACAGACCGAAGATCTCGCCGCGGCGCACGTCGAACGTGATGTCGGTGAGGTGCGGCTCGTACTTGGTGGAGAGGTGCTGGATCGAGAGAACCGGCTCGCCGGGCTTGTTGTCCACCGGCGGGAAGCGGTTGTCCAGCGAGCGGCCCACCATGGCGGCGATGAGCTCGTTCATGTCCGTGTCGGCCGTTGCCTTGGTCATCACCAGGTTGCCGTCGCGCAGCACGGAGACCTCGTCGCAGATCTCGAAGATCTCGTCCATCTTGTGGGAAATGTAGATCAGCGAGATGCCCTGGTCGCGCAGCATGCGCATCATCTTGAAGAGCTTGTCGACCTCCTGGGCCATGAGCGAGGAAGTCGGCTCGTCGAGCACGATCACCTTGGCGTTGTAGGAGATGGCCTTGGCGATCTCGCACATCTGGCGCTGCGACACCGACATGTCCTTCATGGGCTGCGTCAGGTTGACGGTCATACCCAGCTTGCGGAACAGGTCGCCGGCCTCCTTGCGCATGCGGCCCTCGTCGATGATCCCCAGGTTGTTCACGGGATAGCGCCCTAGGAACAGGTTGTCCACCACGGAGCGCTCCAGGCACTGGTTGAGCTCCTGGTGCACCATGGCGATACCGTTCTCCAGCGCCTCCTTGGGGCCGGAGAAGCTCACCTCCTTGCCCTCGAGCGTGATAGTGCCCTCGTCCTTTTGGTAGGTGCCGAACAGGCACTTCATCATCGTGGACTTGCCGGCGCCGTTCTCGCCCATGAGGCCCATGACCGAACCGCGCTTGACCTTCAGGTTGATATGGTCGAGCACGCGGTTGCGGCCGAACGTCTTGCTCATACCCTCGATGGAGAGCACGACGTCGTCTTGCTTCTTATCTGTCATGTTCACCCCTCGTTTTCCTCGAATTCCCGCCCGCGCGGCCTGACTCGCCCCGCCGCGCGGATGGGAGCTTGCGGAATGTCGTCCGATTCCCGGGCTCAAAAAACCAAGGGGGAGAAGAAGCCCTCCTCCCCCTTGGAAGCATCACGTCTCGTCTGCGAGATCGCGGGTACCCACCTAGCCGAGCAGGGCGGTGTAGGAAGCGCCGTTGTCGGTCTTCACCATGTTGATGGCGAAGCCGTCGTACTCGTCCGGGTTGCCGAGGCGGTTGGTGATGTTGGACTCGTTCTGGCCGTCGCCGTCCACGTAGTCCACGTCGAGGCACAGCAGGTCCTGGTACTTCTTGAGCAGCGGCTTGTAGGTGGCGCCCAGGAAGTTGTCCGCGGAGTTGTAGGTGGACAGCCAGACCTTCTTCTTGTCGGCCTCGAGCTGCGCGGAGGCGCCGTCGTACAGGGCGGTGGCGTCCAGGAAGTCCTTGTAGTTGTCCGCGGTCACGGCGAGGTTCATGGCGTAGTAGGAGCGCTCCTCCTCGCTGTACTTGTAGTCGTCCTCGGACAGCGCGTTGCCGGCGTCGTCGGCCTCGGAGATGCCGGTGTTGATGTCCACGCCGTCGAACACGTTGCGCAGCAGGCGCAGGGTCAGGTAGGCCTGGACGGCCGGGTTCTGGGAGATGGTTCCGCCGTAGCCCTGGCCGATGGCCTCAACGGCGTCGGAGTTGGCGTCGTAGCCGAAGGTTGGGACCTTGTTCTCCTTGGACCAGGCATTGAACATGGCCATGCCCATGCCGTCATTGTTGGAGACGATCACGTTGATCTTGTCGCCGAAGGAGGAGGCCCAGGTGCTGATGGCGTTACCGGCGGTGGGGGCATCCCAGGTGGCGCCGGCGGAGGTCTTCATCTCCTGCGAGGCCAGCTCGCGGATGGTGTACTCCTTGCCGTCATCGGCCTTGATGGTGCCGTCCTGCACCACGGTGGCGGTGCCGTCGGTGTTGGTGCCGGCGGCGTCGGACACGATGGCGCCGTCCTTCTCCACGGCGGTGCCCAGGGCCTTGCGGCAGCCGCGGGTACGGGCGATGGAGTCGTTGTGGCCCACGTCACCGATGGCCAGCACGTAGCCGATCATGCCGTCACCGTCGGAGTCGAGCTCGGCAGCGTGCGCCTTGATGTAGTCGGCGACCATGGTGCCCTCGAGCTCGCCGCCCTGGTTGGCGTCGAAGCCCACGTAGTAGGTGTTGTCGTTCCACTTGAGGGTGGTCATGTCCAGCTCGCCGGTGGAGGAGTTGGACGGCTGGCGGTTGTAGAAGACGACCGGCTTGTCGGCGTTGCCGCCGGAGGACTTGGCGGGCGTGGAGCCGGCGCCGCTATCCGTGCCGCTGCAGCCGGCCAGCGTGCTGACGCCGGCAACGCTGGCGGCGCCCAGGCCGGCCACCTGCAGGAACTGACGACGTGAAACTTGCATTGGGTTCTCCTTTCTACAGGCGCGGTATTGCGCCCGCGTTTGGACCACCTCCATAGTAGGTCCCGCGTCCGTCCGGGTCTTCGCGGATTGTTAACGTACTCACGAACGGTAGGTAATGGCCGGCGAACGGTAAAACCCGCAGCTAACATATAGAGATGGGGCGTGATGCACAGCGGTGCGCCCGAAAGCGCCCGAAAGCGCCCGCATGGACCCGCATGCGGGCGCCCCCGGGCGCTCCCCCGTATCGTTTGTCGCGCCGTGCGTTTAGCGACGCGGCGCGGTGGTGGCACGCTTCACGAGACTCCCCTCGATGCGCACGGGATGCACGCCCGTGCCCTCGATGGCCTCGTTGAACAGGATCCGGCCGCGTTCACGGTTGTCGAACCGCACCGTGGTGAGCTCGTTGTGCGGAACCACGCCCTCCAGCGAGTCGTCCACGCCCACCACGCTCACGTCCTCGGGCACGCGGACGCCACGATCGCGCAGGGCGGCGATGGCGCCCAAGGCCATCTGGTCGTTTGCCGCGAAGATCGCCGTCATGTCGCGGTCCTCGGCCAGGCGCGCGGCGGCCTCGTAGCCGCTATCGGCGGTCCAGTCCCCCACCAGCGGGGGCACCGGCTCGATATGGTGCGACCGCAGGGTGTCGCTCCAGCCCGCCTCGCGGAAGTTTGAGTGGGAGTGGAAGCTCGGCCCCGCGATGAAGCGGATCTCGCGGTGGCCCAACCCCAGCAGGTGCTCCACGGCCTTCTCGCCGCAAGTGTATTGGTCGGAATCCACGGTGGTGCAGCGCGGGTGCGCGAACATGGTCACGAGTATCGTGCGCAACCCGGCGAGGGGCTCGTACTCCTCGAAATCCTCGGGCAGGATGTTCAGGTTGATGATGGCGCCGTCCACCGGCAGCTCGGCCAAGCGGTGCGTGGCGCGCGCCACCGAGTAGGGCGCCTGCTCGGGACCCATCTCGATCATGGTGACTGCGTAACCGCGCTCGCGCGCCGCCACCACCACGCCCTCGAGCGTGGAAAGGTTGCCGGCCATGGATATATCGAAGGTGCACAGGCCCACGGTGCGATAGCGCCCGTCGCGCAGCGTGCGACCGGCGTAGTTGGGCCGAAAGCCCAGCTGGCGGATGGCTCGCTCCACGCGGTCGCGCGTGAGCGGGCTCACGTTGGGCTGGCCGTTCACCACGCGCGAGACCGTCTGCTGCGATACCCCGGCGGCGGCGGCCACGTCGGCCATGGAGACGGGCCGCGAGGACCTGTCTGCGGAACCCTCCGCGCCACGGTTCATCCTCGGCATCGACCCGTCTCCTCTCCTTTACCTCGAAAAATGGGATTACAGTGTAGCGATGAAGCGCGCCTGGGCGGCGCGGCCCTCCGCATCCCACTTGAAAACGCCCGCATCCTCCAGAACATGTCCAAATACGCGGCCGACCTCGTCGCGGATGACGTCCTCGGCGTTGTCCTCGGAAAGCTCCGGATGGGCCTCCGACACCTCGCGCGCCCACGCGGCATGGCTCGCTGTGAGGGGATCGCCCTCGAGCGCGTCCAGCTCGCCGGCGAGCAGATGCCCTCGCACGGCGGCGAGCTCGCCCACCAGGCGCGGCGGCAGGATTGCGAGGCCCATGACCTCGATCAGGCCGATGTTCTCCTTCTTGATATGGTGCCACTCCGCGTGCGGGTGGAAATCGCCCAGAGGGTTGGCCTCGCTCGTGACGTTGCAGCGCAGGGCGAGGTAGACCTCGTAGCCGTCACCCTCGCGTCGCACCACGGGGGTGACCGTGTTGTGCGGCGTGCCGTCGGCATCGTGCGCGCGCACGCCCACGGACTCGTCGGAGTAGGAGCGCCAGGCGTCGACCACGTGCACCGCGGCGGCAAGGACCTCGTCGCGGTCCGTACCGCGCAGACGCAGCACCGAGAGCGGCCACTCCAGCACCGCGCCGCTCACGCCCGGGAAGGCACCCATCTCGAAGGTCGCCGCCTCGCGCGCGCCCATCATCGGGAACACGTGCGCTCCGCCCTGGAAGTGGTCGTGCGAGAGGATGGAGCCGCCCACGATGGGCAGGTCGGCGTTGGACCCGATGAAATACCGCGGCAGCAGGTCCACGAAGTCGAGCAGGCATCCCAGCGCGTCCGCGTCGATATGCATCTTGCGATGGTGCGCGCTCATGGCGATGCAGTGCTCGTTGAAGTAGGCGTAGGGGCTGTACTGCAGGCCCCAGCGCTCGCCGCCCAGCTCGATGGGCACGATGCGCAGGTTCTGGCGGGCGGGGTGGTCGCCCGCGGCGCTCGCGGCGGAACGCCCCGGATAGCCCTCGTTCTCGATGCAGAGCTGGCAGGCGGGGTACTTCTCCCCCGTGGGCTTGGCGGCCCCGGCGGCGGCGATGTCGCGCGGGTCCTTCTCGGGCTTGGAGCGGTTGATGGTGATCTCAAGGTCGCCCCAGCGGGTGGACGTGGTCCAGGCGATGTTGCGCGCGATGGCGGCGCGGCGCACGTAGCCGGCATCGCAGCACATCTTGTAGAACCAGTCCGTGGCCTCGTGCGGGCCCGCGCAGCGCAGCGCGTCCTCGAAGATCGCCACGACCTCGGAGGGCCGCGGCATGATGAGGCCCATCACCCTCATGGCCGCGCGGTCGCGCCCGCTCGCCGTGTCCTCGGCGACACCCGCCGCCACGGCCGCCTCGGCCAAGCGGGCGAGCGTGCCCTCGAGATCGAAGGTCGCGGCGGAGAAATCCTCCTCGTCCGACGTGGTAGGGCGCTCGCCGGCCATATCGTCCACGCCCGCCATGGCGGCGGTCATGCACGGAAAGGCGTAGGTCTCGTTAAGCACCCAGTCCTCGCCGGGCTCGGGGCCGGTGGCGCCCACTGCCTCGAGCACGGCGTTATAGGCCCATACGCGGTCCTCGAACCCGATGAGCCCGCAATCGCACGCGTAGTCGACGAGCGCGCGGATGTCCTCGCTTACAGCCATGCGGCAACGGCCCCCTCGTCGGAGATGTGGTAGTGGCGGCACGCGCCCTCGCCGAGCCAGGCATCCATCTGAGCGATGAAGTCCTCGAGCATATCGACGGGCACGAAGCACTGGATGGAGCCGCCGAAGCCGCCGCCGTGGATGCGGATGGCACCGCAGCCGTCCAGGATATGCTCCGCCATGCCCAGCGCGGCCATGGCGGGCTGGAAGCTACCGCCGGTGGAGACGTTTTGCAAGAACATGCCCGAGCTCGCGCCCGACTCGCGCGTGAGCTTGAGGAAGGTGGCCACATCGCCGGCGTTCAGGGAGTCCCAGCGACGGTCGACGAGGTCGTTCTCGTACCAATAATGGATGGCGCGGACGAGGGCGCGGTCGCCCAGCTTCTCGCGCACCTGGGGGAGCTTCTCGTTGAACTCCACCGGGTCGACCTCGCACAGGCGGGCGTGGCCGAACTCGCGCGCCACGGCCTGCATCTCGACGGGCACGGCGGCGTAGTCGTCGGTGAAGGGGGCGTGGTCGCAGCCCACGTCCACGAGCACCAGGCCGAAGCCGTGTGCGTCGAAATCGAAGTCGAGCTTCTGGGCGCGGGGCTCGGGGTTCTCGAAGTCCATGAATGCCAGGCCGCCCAGGCACACGGCCAACTGGTCCATGAGGCCGCAGGGCTTGCCGAAGTACTCGTTCTCGGCGCGCTGGCTCATCTGGGCGAGCTGGACCGGGGAGATCTCCGGGCCCTCCCAGAAGGCCTCCATCACGCGGCCGTACAGAGCCTCGACCGCCGCGGAGGATGACAGGCCGCCGCCGGCGGGGATGTTGCCGATCTTGGCCAGGTCGAAGCCGCGCGGCGTGCGCCCGGTCTCGGCCAGGCAGGCGGCCATGCCGCGGGCGAGGCTGATGCCCGTGACGTGCTCGTCCTCGCGCGCCTCCAGGCCGGATGCGAGGTCGAGCTCGAACAGCGGGAAGTCGGCGTCGACCACGCGGATGGTGTCCGTGCCGTTCTCCACCGCGATGCCGACGATCGACACGTCGAGCGCGCCGGCGATCACGTGGCCGCCCTCGTGGTCGGTGTGGTTGCCGGCGATCTCGGAGCGGCCGGGCGCGTTCACCACGAGCGCGCGCTTGCCCTCGAGGCTACCGAACGTTTGCTCGAACAGCGCCTTGACCTGCGCCAGGCGCTCGTCGCTGATACCAATGACGGTGTTTGCCATGGGGAATCCCCTTTCTTGTTTGGGCCCGGGCTGGGCGCCGGGCGCCGTTTCATGACGATATGCGGTGCGTGCGCGCCCGCGGGCTAGCCCGCCGTGGAGAAGCGGTACTCGATTAGCGAGCGGAACGGGTGGTCGGGCGTGCAGACGGGCTGCGGCCAGGTCTCGTGGTGGATGGCGTCGGGGTAGAACTCCGGCTCCAGCGCGAAGCCGCCGCGGCGCGTGTAGTGCGCACCGGCCTTGGCGTCCGGGTCATCGAGCCAGTTACCGGTGTAGAGCTGGATCCCCGGCGCGGAGATGGCGATGTCCATGGCGCGCCCGCTCGCGGGGTCCTCGGCATGGATCGCGTGGCGCGGGACGGCGTCCGGCTCGTAGCCGTCCACGCAGAAGCAATGGTCGTAGCCGGCGCCGTGCTCCAGCTGCTCGCACGCGGCGGCGATGTCCCGGCCGATGGCGTGCAGTTCGCGGAAATCGAACGGCGTGCCCTCCACGGCCTTGAGCTCCCCGGTGGGGATGGAGGCGGCGTCGATCGGCACGAAGCGCGCGGCCTCGATCTGGAGCAGCTGGCCCTCCACGTTGCCCGCGGCATGGCCCGCCAGGTTGAAGTAGCTGTGGTTGGTGAGGTTGGCGCAGGTGGGGGCGTCCGTCTCCATCAGGTAGGTGAGGCTGAGCACGCCCGTCGCGGCCAGCTCGTAGATGGCCGTGGCCACGCGGTTGCCCGGCAGGCCGAACTCGCCGTCCGCGATCGGGCAGGCTAGGTGCAGGCGCGCGCCGCCCTCGGGGGTCTCGGCCGCCTCCTCCACGTGCCAGACGCGCTTGTGCAAGCCGTGGTCCTTGTCGGTATGGAGGTTGTTGGCACCGTTGTCGTTGATGGGCAGGTGGTAGACGGCCCCGTCCAGGGGCACCTCGCCGCGCGCGGTGCGGTTGGCCACCGGGCCGGCCGTGGCGCCGTAGAACGCGCCGTTCTCCCCCGCGTAGCCCTCGATGCCCGCGAATCCCAGCACGATGTCCTCGACGTTGCCCGCGGCGTCGGGCACGTCGATTCCCAGCACCGTGGCGCCGAAGTCGCTCACACGCACGGTGATGCCACCGGCCGCGAGCGTGAAGACGTGCGCCTCCTCCCCTGTGGAGAGCACGCCGTAAACGGATTGGCTGATCATGCCCACCCCTTTCCCACGTAGGTATCGAACTGATATGTTAACGTACTCAGTCCGTTTTACGCTGGGTTTTTCCCCAGCGGTAGCCAGCGCCCCGCAGGCGGTGGGGTGCCGGCCCCCGCTATGGAGATTCATTGGTGCGTTTCCGCACTTCTCCCGGGTACGAACGTGCCGAAACAGGCCAATCAACTCATGCTGCCGGGGCACTGCCCGTTCATTGAGACCAAACTGCACTTCTACGTACACATAAGTGCAGATTGGTCTCAATGAACGCACGGGCGGCGAGCAGCGCCAAGAAAAAGGCGGCTCCCGCCACCGGGAACCGCCCTCTCGCACGTAACGCGGCCTGTCGGGACACGCCCTACAGCTCCGTGATCTGCACCGCGTCGTAGACCTCGCCCCAGCGGTCCATGACCAGGTGGCCCGTCTGGGGGTCCATGGCGTTGAGCTTGCCGCACGTGTTGCCGGTACGAAGCACCGCATCGTCGTCGGCGCCGGCCGCGATGGCGTGCGCGAAACCGGCGATGGTGGAGTCGCCCGAGCCGGTGGCGTTCACGGCGGGGATGCTCGGCATCACCACGCGGTACCCGCGGCCCTCATGGAAGGCCACGGCGCCGGCGCCGCCCATGGTCACCACGACCCACTCGATCCCGGTGAAGCGCCCGTCGTTCGCCAGCGCGTCCCGCAGCGCGGGCAGGTCCTCCGGCGTGAAGGCGGTGCCCAGAAGACCGTTCACCTCGGTGAGGTTGGGCTTGATGAGCGTGGGCTTGACCTCGGCCGCGAGCGCCGCGTCAAGCGCCGCGCCCGACGTGTCCAGCAGCACGGGCTTGCCCGCCGCGGCCGCCGTGGCGACCATGCCGGCGTAGCACCCGGCCGGCACGCCCTTGGGCAGCGAGCCGGAGATGGTCACGCAGCCGCAGTCCTCGCGGGCCACCAGCTCGGCGAAGCGCGCGGTGAACGCGGCGAGCTCGCCCTCGGACACGGCGGGGCCGCCCTCGAGGAACTCGGTCTGGTTGCCGTCGTGCAGCACCGCGATGCAGACGCGGCTCTCGCCGGCGATCGGGGTGAAGTCGTGCGGGATCCCATCGTCGTCCATTCGGTCGGCCAGGAACTCGCCCATGTGGCCGCCGAGCAGGCCGGTGGCCAGCACATCGTCGCCCAGCTGCACCAGCACGCGCGACACGTTCAGTCCCTTGCCGCCCGCGGTCTTGGTGGGCACCACGCGGTTCACGTCGTCAATCACGAGGTGGTCGAGATGGTAGGCAGTGTCGATAGAGGGGTTCATCGTCACGGTCAGGATCATGGTTATCTCTCCGCTTCCGCATCGGGTTCGGTTCGTTCAGGGGATGCGGCCCCGCCCGTATGCGCAGGGCCCATCTCGACCGCTCGCTACTTCTCGATCCTCGTGCCGCCCACGTACGTCTCCACGAGCGTCATGTCAGGCTCCAGCACGATGAAGTCGGCGTCGCGGCCCGGCTTGATGAAGCCGCACGCTCCGTCGATCTTCGCCGAGCGCGCGGCCACCTCGGTGCCCATGCGCAGCGCCTGCTCGGCGGTGACGATGCCCCAATCGACCATGTTCTTCACGCCGCGGGCGAGCGTCAGCACGGAACCGGCGATGCTGCCCATGGAGCCGTCCTCGTTCACGATGTGGCAGAGGTTGTCCTTGAGGATCACGGGCATGCCGCCGCTCATGTAGTTGCCCTCGGGCATGCCGCCGCACGCCAGGCAATCCGTGATGAGCACCACGTGCTGCCAGCCCTTGGCGTTGACGAGCGCCTTGATAGCGGCAGGGTGCACGTGCTTGCCGTCGCAGATGATCTCGGAGTAGGTCTCGGGGGTCGCCATGGCGGCGCCCACCACGCCCGGCTCGCGATGGTGCAGGCCGCGCTGCCCGTTATAGGTGTGGACGATGCAGGTGGCGCCGGCGTTGATGGCGGCCAGGCACTCGTCGTAGGTGGCGTCCGTGTGGCCCAGGCAGGTCACGATACCCTCGGCGTCCAGCGCGGCGATGTACTCGGCCGCACCCGGCTTCTCGGCGGCAAGGGCGCTCTTCACGATGCGTCCGCCGGCGCGCTCCTGCCAGCCGTGGAACACCTCGACGTCCGGGTCGATCAGGAACTTGGGGTTCTGCGCGCCCACGTGCTTGGTGGTGAAGAACGGCCCCTCCAGATAGATACCCTGGATGCGGGCGCCCACGAACTCGGGCCCGCGCTCGGCGGCCGCCTGCGCGATGGCGGCGCAGGACTCACCCAGGTCGTCCACCCCCTGCGTGAAGGTGGTGGGCAGCCAGCTCGTGGTGCCCAGGCGCGCGAGCTCGGCGCTCGCGATGTTCATGCCCTCGGCGTCGTTATCTGTGGTGGCGTGGTTGTAAAAGCCGTGGATGTGGGTGTCGACCAGGCCGGGGGCCACCCACTTGCCCGCGTAGTCCACGACCTCGCAAGCAGGCTCCTCGGCCTGCCAGGCGCCGAAGACGCCGTCCTCCACCATCAGGTAGCCGCCGTCCATCACCGCCGCCGGCAGCACGAACTTGCCGGCATGGATCGCATACGTGCTCATACTCTTACCTCTCTCATATGCGAAGGCGCCCGCCGCGGCATCCGGCCGCCGGCGAGCGCCTTGGAAACGGTATGGGGCCCTAGGCCTCGAACGGGTGAATGGTCACGCCCTTCACCACGCGGTTCACGGTGCCGCTGGGGCTCGGGGTGTCGGGGGTGTTGCCCACGCGCACGGAGTTCAGCAACGAGATGCTCTGCCCGATCAGGATGAACGGCAGGGCCAGGTAGGCCTCGGGCAGCGCCTCGTAGCCGGTGAACGTGAAGGACTCGTGGCCGAAGGCGGTAGCTCCGTCCTGCTGGATGGCCACGATCTTCTTGCAGATGCCGTCGCCGTGGATCTCCTCCAGGATGTCCAGGTCGTACTGGCGGGTGTAGGGGTCGTTGTTCACGAACACGAACACCAGGGTCTTGTTGTCCACGAAGGACTTGGGCCCGTGGCGGTAGCCCATGGAGGTGTCGTAGGAGGTGGCGGTGAGGCCGTGCGCAAGCTCGAGGATCTTGAGCTGGGCCTCCTGCGCCAGGCCGCCGAAGGCGCCGGAGCCCAGGTAGGTCACGCGGTTGAAATCGGTCAGCAGGAACTGCATGACCTCGCCCTCGCGCGCGATGGCCTCCTCGCCCATCTTGGCGGCAGCCTCGACCCAGGCCTTCTTCTGCTCGTCGGAGGCGGTGTCGAAGATCAAGGTAGCGAGCAGCTCCATGCAGGTGTAGGAGCCGGTCATAGCGAAGCCGCCGTCGTTGGCGCGCGGGATCAGCAGCGTGAGCTGGTCGGCGTCGCCCTTGGACTCGACGGCGAGCTTGCCCTCGGGAGCGCAGGTGATGTTCAGGAACTTGACGTTCTTCACGAAGGTCTTGGCGACTTGCAGGGTGGCCAGGCTCTCGGGGCTGTTTCCGGAGCGGGCGAAGGACACCACGAGCGTAGGGTCGTCGGGGTTCAGGAAGTCGAACGGCGCGGACACGATGTCCGTGGTGGCGATGGGCTTGAAGTCGTAGAGGGAGGTGTCACCGGCGCGGCGCAGGTAGGGGGCGCAGGTGTCGCCCACGTAGTCGGAGGTGCCGGCGCCCGCGAACACCACGGTCAGGCGGCCGTCGCCCATGGCGCGCGCGCCCTCCAGGAAGGCCTCGATGGCCTCCTTGTTCTCGCGGTAGATCTCGAAGGTGTCCAGCCACAGCTCGGGCTGCTGCTTGACCTCGCGCGTGGTGATGTGCGCGCCCAGGGCCTTCAAGGCTTCCTCGGTCTTCTCGAACATGTACATACCTTTCTCTCAGGTCTAGCCTTCTAGCATGCATTATAGAATAACAATGGTTATCTGGTAGTAACCAGTTGTCGTGATAGTCGAATCTCGGGTAAACGGACGTTTGAGCGCGGTGAGCGGGCATGCGAGCGCTCCATGCCGACAAAACCTTCACGATGCGGCATGGGCCCCACCTCACTCACCCCGCTGGTGATAGACCTTGTACTTGAATTGGTCGGCACGGGCCACGGAGAGCGTGTACTCCACGATCTCGTTGCCGACGTTGTAGGTGGTGCGGACCAGGTCCAGCACCGGGGAGCCCTCGGATATATCGAGGAGCCGCGCGTCGGCAGGGCGCGCGATGCTGGCGAAGAACTCCTCCTCCGCCACGCGGATCTTCTCGTGGAAGGTGTTCTCGATCACGTTGTAGAGGGCATGGTGCTCGAGCATGGGGCGCTTGAGCGAGAGGAACTTGCGCACGGGCAGGTAGGTGCGCTCCACCATCATGGGCATGCCGTCCGCGGAGCGCAGGCGCTTGAGCTTGAAGAGCTTGTCCCCGATGCGAACGCCCATGTGTTCGGCGAGGTTCTTGTCGGCCTCGAACTCGCAGAACTCGATGATCGTGGTCTCGGGCTCGCGGCCCATGGCGCGCATCTGGTCCGTGAAGCTGTAGGACTGCATGAGGTTGGTGGTCTGCGCGGAGCGGTCGGCCACGAAGGTACCGCGGCCGTGCTGGCGGACCACGAGCCCCAGGCGCTCCAGCTCCTGGAGGGCCAGGCGCACGGTGGTACGGGAGAGACCGTATCGCTCGGAGAGCTCTCGTTCCGACGGCATCAGGTCGCCGGGACGGAACTCATGGTCGATCTTCTCGGTCAGGATGTCGACCAGCTGGTCATAGAGCGGTTGCTTCCGCGCTCCCATCGCCATCTTCGCGCCTCCTCCATCTTATGATCGCAGCGGTTCCCCAGCATGGAGCATGGGGACAAAAAGGGCCGCGCACCAAGGGAACCCTCGGTACGCGGCCATTCAGCACGTGGCTTGCATATCGGTGCGCGACCGCGCGGTGCGCACTCCTATGCGTGGTTTACCACAGACCGGTCCACCAAGTGATGCCGAGCCACTCGTTGAGAGGCAGGGCGCCGACCAGGCCGATGATGAGCAGCAGGACGATGCCCTTCATCGGGGTGAAGTTGGCCTTGGCGAACAGGAAGTACAGCATCAGCACGAGCGCCAGCGGCACGAGCTTCGGCATGACCGTGTCGAGCGTGTCGGCGACGGAGAAGCTCACGGCGGACTCGGTGACAGTGCCGTAGGTAACGGAGCTGAAGCCGTTGCCCAGGTCGGTGACACCGGTGGTGACCTCGTTGCCGTCGGCGTCGGCGGCGGTCAGCGGATCGCCGTTGGAATCGGCGATGGCCATGGTGCCGGCCTCGGCGGTCTTGGTGTCGATACCCTCGAGATCCTCGTACTCGGCGACCTGGTCGTTCGGGACGACCACGGTGGTGGCGGCCACGGAACGGGTGGTGCCGTTGGGGATGTTGAGGTTGATCTGCGTGCCGCCCATGTTGACGGTCAGGCAGCCCACGACGAAGCAGCCCATGATGGCGGCGGCGCGGGTGAAGGCCTGCATGTTGGAGGTCAGGGCGTCGATCGCGTTGGTGCCCAGCTTGTAGGCCCAGTTCATAAGGCCGAAGCGGCAGGCGAACAGCGCGGCGTGGAACACGATCAGGAAGATGATCGGACCGAGCACGTTGCCCTCGATGGCCATGTTGGAGGTGATGCCGGCCGTGATGGGCACGAGCGTCAGCCAGAACAGGGCGTCACCGATACCGCCCAGCGGGGAGGCCGCGGAGATGCGGACGGAGCGGATGGTCTGGGTGTCGACCTTGTTCTGCTCGAGGGACAGGACGATACCCATGACGAAGGTCACCAGGAACGGGTGCGTGTTGATGAAGTCCAGGTTGTGGTACATCGACACGGCGAGGTCGTTCTTGTTGGTGTGGATCTTCTCCAGGCCGGGGACCATGGCGAAGAGCCAGCCGCCGGACTGCATGGTCTCGTAGTTGAACGAGGACTGGAGCCAGTAGGAGCGCCACACCATGCGGTTCAGCGTCTTCTTGTCCAGCTGCGGAGCGGGGGTCAGATCCTCATAGCGCTCCGGTACGACAAACTCATTAGATGCCATCGCTCATGTCACCTCCATCAGCAATTGCGCCCTTGAGCTCGGTCTGCTGCTGGAAGTCCCAGAAAGCGATACCGAAGCCGATGATGGCCATGATCAGCAGCTCGGGCTTGGCGAGCGCGGGAATCGAGTGGACGATGGTGGTGAGACCAAAGCCCAGCAGGAAGAACGCCCACATGTCGCGGTTCATCATGATCTTCAGCAGGATGCCGAAGCCCACGAACCTCATCATGCCGCCAGCGGCGGACAGACCGGTGTTGACCCACGCCGGGATGGCGTCGACCACGGCCTGGCCGGCGGCCTGGCCGGCGATGAAGAACAGGGTCACGATCGCGGCGAAGATCAGGCCGAGGATGGCCTCGGAGATGACCGTCAGCTTGGTGATGGCCTTGGTGTCGGCCTTGATGGCGGCGGCACGGAAGGACTCCATCAGCGGAGCGCGCAGGGTGAAGAACAGGGTCACGCCGTACTGGCCGAGCAGCGCGAACGGGATGGCGGTGGCCACGGCCACGTTGGCATCCATGTTGAGCGTGCAGGCGAAGACGGCGGCCATGATGCCACCGATAACGGCGTTAGGCGGCTGAGCACCACCAATGGGCATGTTGCCGATGGTCATCAGCTGATACGTACCACCCACGACGAGGCCGGTGTTCATATCGCCAAGAATGGCACCGATGATGGGGCCGGTCACGATGGGCTGGTACAGCGACTCCGTGAAGTCGAACTGGTCGATGGCGGCGATGAAGGTCACCAGGAAGACCAGCACGATCTGAATGATATTGGCTTCCATCCTTTGCTCCTCCTTTCAGATGTTTCTATTTCAGAAACGTACAGTTGCCGGCACGAGCCCTCGGAAAGCGCGCGCCGTGGAGGACACCAGCTCCTATGCGAAGAGCTTGTTGATGTCCTCGACCGGCGTGGTCGGAACACGCCTGATCTCCAGCTCGACCCCCCTCTCCTGCAGCTCGCGGAAGGCGGCGACATCGGCGTCGTCGACCGCCACCGAGGTGGCGACCTGCCGCTTCCCTTCTGCCATATGCATATTGCCGATGTTTACCTTCTTTATGGGCACCCCGCCCTTGACGAGCCGGAGCACGTCGTGCGGGGAATCGGCCACGATGAAGATCTTCTGCTTGGGGGAGGCCTTGCCGATGATCTCGATGGTGTGATCGATGGAGAAGAAGCGCGTGGCCACGCCCGCGGGGGCGGCCATCTTCATGAGGTTCTGGCGCATGGTGTTGGTGGACACGTCGTCGTTGGCCACGAGGATCAGATTGGAGCCCAGGGTGGAGTTCCACTGGGTGGCGACCTGGCCGTGGATGAGGCGGGCGTCGATACGGGTGAGAAGGATGTTGGGCTCTGCCATTGCTATCCGTTCCTTTCGTGTTCGCTTGCTGGCTGCTATGCATCGGGGCGGTCCGTGCGGGCGCCCCGGGGATGCCGGGGAGCTACTTGGTGATCTCCTGGATGGCGTAGCGGGAAACGTCGAGCACCGCGCCGGAGCGCACCTTGACCTCGACGCGGTCGCCGTCGACCGCCTTGACCGTGCCGAAGATGCCGCCGCCGAACATGACCTCGTGGCCGGGGGCGAGCTCGGTATGGATCTTCTCGAAGTACTGGCGCTTCTTCTTCATGCCCAAGCGGGTCCACACCATGTAGACGACGCCCATCACGGCGAAGAGGATGAGCAGGGCAATCGATGACGCCAGGATGCTCTGTGCCATGTCAGCCATTAGATGCCGTCCACATCGTCGAAATCGTCATCGTCGGCGGTGGGGGCGACGTCGGCGATGCCCTTGTGCACCACACCGGCCTGGCCCACGGAGACGGCCTGCTCGGCGAGCTCGGCCGCGGAGGCCTCGGAGAAGCCGCGGGTGAGCAGCAGCTCGATGAGCATGGGGAGGTTGGTGCCGGTGACGACCTCGACGTTATCCACGTCGGCGGCGATCATCATGGCCTGGTTGAAGGGGGTGCCGCCCAAGAGGTCCACGAACACTACCACGCCCTCGCACTCGGCGCGCATGGCGGTGATGGCGGCGCGGAGGTCGTCACCGTAGGTAGCCGCGGCGGAACCCTCGAAGGGCACGATCTCGAAGGCGGTCTGGTCGCCGGCGACCATGTCGATGGCGCTCTTGAGACCGCACGAAAACTCGCCATGACCCGTAACGATGAATCCAACCATACGCGATCCTCTTTTCTCTGGCGTTGCTTCCATTCGCAACTGGTAGTAACCACGTGATAAGTTGAGATTCACTCTAACAGAACTCACCCTGTGGTCAACTTATGGAGAGAATAGTCCGCTTGCCTACCGTTGGCGGGCTAAAACCTACCGTTTACGTGTCAGCAACATGTTTACCTGTGCTTTTGTCATGCGCATGAAACAATATGCATCCGACACCAACAAAATTGTACAAGTTATGCACAAGTGATCAGAGCATGATCGATCGATACCAGTGGTCCTTGATTTGTGAAAAAGTTTTAACTTGTATCAAAACCACTGTACAAGCTTGACCGCCGGGGGCCGGCATCCAGGTCGAAATGAAGCCGGAACCGCATCATGCGGCGGATACGTAAAGGAAAAGCCCCCGTTGCCGGAGGCTTTCAAATCACATGGAGCCAGCAA
>Cebus_capucinus_imitator_PRJNA485217_SSR098__coassemble_1646_pt1 | contig 38806 bp, 33 predicted proteins | sample Cebus_capucinus_imitator_PRJNA485217_SSR098__metabat2_high_PE_001 | metagenome-assembled genome bin Cebus_capucinus_imitator_PRJNA485217_SSR098
GCCGTGGCGACTCGGTTGCCGCGACGCCGTCACCGCGGTGCGGGCCGCCCGGATGTCCCCATAGGGCGCTTTGCGAAGCACGCGCCCGAGGGGACATCCGGGCGGCCTCGCCCCCAGCGCTACCGTTTGGGGCGGAAGAACCCGAGCTTGCTGCGGCGTTCCGCCCGCTTCTCGCGCGCGCTGTGCACCTTGGCGATGAGCTCGTCGGGGATGGGCACGTCCGCGCGGGCGCTCTCGAGCGGGTTCACCTCCGCCGCGGTCACCGGGTCGAAGACCGGCTCGGTGGGGCCCGGCGTGGCCTCGGCGTCGCGGTAGCGCTTCATCATGTCCGCCTGGAGCTGCTGAGCCGAGGGCGGCGTCCAGATCACCGCGTTGGCCCCCGCGGCGATGGTCTCGCGCACGGAGAGCTGGCTGCGCCCGCCCGAGGCGATGAGCGGCATGTTGGGGTAGTGCTCGCGCAGCTCGCGCAAGACGGCCGGCGTATCCTTGCCCGCCGCCACGTTCAAGATCTTCGCGCCGGCGCGCACCTTGGCGTGCGCCGTGGCGTCGCAGCGCACCACGGTCGCCACCACGGGGATGTCCACGATGCTCGCGATCTGCTCCACCATGTCCGGCGTGGCCGGCGAGTTGACGATCACGCCCGCGGCGCCCTGCATCTCCGACACGGCGGCCAGCTGCACGGCGCGCTTGCCGGTGGTGGTGCCGCCGCCCACGCCCACGAAGACCGGGCACTCGGCCACGGTGAGCAGCGCCTGGGTGATGGCGGGTTGCGCGGTGAAGGGGTACACGGCGAAGATCGCGTCGGCGTTGGAGTTCTTGATGACCGCTACGTCCGTGGTGTAGAGGAGCGACTTGATGCGTCGGCCGAAGAGCGTGAAGCCGCCGCATTCCTCCGTCTCGGGCGGCACGGAGAGCGCTGCGTGGCGGAGGCGCCCCTCGATGGGCGCGGGCTCGAGCGCGAGCGGGCCGGCGGGGGTCACGGCTGCGGGCGGTTGGGCGAGGTCGGCGGGGATCTCGACCTCGGAGAAGTCGATGGCGGCGTCGATCTCCTGCGGCACCTCGGCCTCTACAGGCACCGGGTCTTCGATGATGTCCTGGGGCTCCATGGCTCCTCCTTCTCAGGTCGCGTACTGGCATGGTCTTGTACCCCGGCGCCGACCCGCCCGCGCGCGGCGGATACGGGCACGCTCTAAATCCATAATTGAGCGGTGGGGATTTCGCCGTGAACGGTCGGTGGGGCGAGGGACGGTTCGCACGGTAATCTGCTAAGCTGAGCCTGCATATCCGACGAAGGAGGGAGAACGCCATGGATGTACTCGCGGTGGTCTGGCCCGCGCTCGCCGCCCTGGGCGTGATCGTGGCCATGGCGGCGCTCTACCTGGCGGTCACGACCGTGCGCGACCGGCGCGCCCGCCACGACGAGCGCTAGCGGCGCGCGGCCTTCTTGATGAGGGCCAGGTAGAAGCCCTCGAACTCCCGGGTGGGCGCCACGGTGACCGTGCCCTCGAGGCCGCCCGGGAGCACCGGCAGGGCGAAGGGCCCCTCGGAAAACGCCCCTTCCAGCTCGATCGGCACGAGCTCGCAATCGCGGTGTCGCTTGGTCGCGAGCACGGTGCGGACCTGGTCGTCGTTTTCGGCGGGGAGCACCGAGCAGGTGGAGTAGAGCAGCGTCCCGCCCGGCTTGAGCACGGTGAGCGCGCGGTCGAGCAGCGCCGCTTGCGAGCGGGTCACCTTCTTGAGCAGCTGCGCGGTGACGCGCTCTTGCGCCCGTGCATCGCCCGCGCGCACGGTTCCCGCTCCGGTGCAGGGGGCGTCGAGCAGGATGCGGTCGAAGGAGAAGAACTCGTCGAGCTTGCGGGCGTCGGTGCGCATGACCTGCACGTTTCGGGCCCCGAGCTTTCCCAGGTTGTACTCGAGCTTGTCGGCGCGCGGGGCGCTCAGCTCGCAGGCGGTGATATGCGCCGCGGGCTCGAGCGCGGCGAGCTGCGAGGTCTTGCCGCCGGGGGCCGCGCACATGTCGAGCACGTCGGTGCGGGGCCGCGGGCCCAGCACGAGCGGCGGCAGCATGGAGGAGAGGCTCTGCAGGTAGACCTTGCCCTCCGCATAGATGTCGAGCTCCCAGACGTCGCGCTCGGTAACGCCCGCCCCCAGCACGAAGGCGTTCGCGTACCAGGGCACCCGCTCGAAGGCGATGGCATGCGCATCGAGCGCCGCCGCGACCTCCTCCGTCGAGGCCTTGAGCCCGTTGGCCCGCAAGGTCACCGGCCGAGAGCAAGCATCGGCATACCCGCCGACGATGCGCTCGGCCACATCATCGGGATAAGCCTCCCTTAACGACTCGACCAAAAACGGGGGAATAGGGGTCTCAGCGCCATCAACCACGGGCGATCTCCAACCAGGATAGGGGTCTCGACGATAACTTCCCCATTCTACCTGCGCCTTGGCAAGCCGTCGACCAAATGACCGCCGACGCACTGTCCCCGCGCATGCCGAGCACGGGGCATATGCGGGGGCGACCCCGGATGCCATCATCGGCAACCTTCCCGAAACAAATTGGGTCGACGCCATGACTTGTACTGCGCTGTGCTATAGTGCGCTGCAAGCGAAAAAGACCCCGAGCACCCGAAAGGAGACGCCATCATGCAGAACGCGAACCTCGCTCTCAACAACTGGTGGTGGCGCGATGCGAACTCGTTCGGTCGACGGTGAGTCCCCTCGCTGCTGCGTCATGCTAGCTAGCCAAAGGCCTCCGGTTTGACCGGGGGCCTTTTTCGTATACGCCGCAGGGCTCCCGGTACCGTCCCGAACGCGCGCATCGCGCGCCTCCGCGTCCCGTCAGCCCTCGATCCCTCGCCATCCCCGGGCGCCCCGCGCCCCGTCCCGAAAAGGAGACCCATCATGTCCGACACCGCCGCCACCCAGACCGCCCGCACCGTCACCGCCGTCGACCGCGGCAAGCTCGACGTCAAGGCCCTCGTCCTGCTCGCCGTGCTCCTCGCCGCCGGCTTCATCCTGAACTTCACCGTGGGCAAGGCCATCTCCGGCGTCACGGGCGGCGCCATCAGCCCCGAGTTCATCATCTCGGCCTTCTGCCTCACCATCCTCATCGTGCGCCCCAACATCGCCCAGGCGCTCGTCATCGGTCTCATCTCCGCCGCGGTGATCCAGGTCACCACCACCTCGCCGTTCATCGACTTCGTGGCCGAGGGCATCGCCGCCATGGTCATGTGCGCCATCGTGGGCGCCGGGATGCGCGGCGGCGCCGCCAAGTTCACGCCGGCGGTGGGCACCTTCGTCACCACGGCGCTCTCCGGCACGGTCTTCATGGTGGTGAAGCTCGCCGTGATGGGCTTCGCCCCCGAGATGGTGGCCGTGCTCCCCGCCGCCATGCTCCCCGTGGTCTTCGCCACCGCCGTCTTCAACGGTATCCTGGTGGCAGCGCTCTACCTGCCCATCAAGAAGGCGCTCAAGCTCAACTAGCCCGGCCGACCCGGCATCCCGCGCGCCCGCCCTCGTCGGGCGGGCGCGCCGTTCCCGAAAGGTTCCGCATGCAGCCCATCATCCAGATGAGGGACGTCTCGTTCAGCTACGGCGCGGGCTCCGCCCGCGCGCTCGACCACGTGACGCTCGACATCGCGCCCGGCGAGTTCGTTGGTGTTATCGGCCCCTCGGGCGCCGGCAAGTCCACCCTGGCGCACGTGCTCTCCGCCGCCATCCCGCACCACTACACAGGGCAGCTCTACGGCGCCACGCTCGTTGACGGCGCCGATACCTGCGAGGTCACGCTGACCGACATCTCGCGCACGGTCGGTAGCGTGCTGCAGGACATCGACGCTCAGATGGTCGCCTCGGTGGTGGAGGATGAGCTGCTCTTCGGCATGGAGAACTTCGGCGTGCCGCACGACCAGATCGAGGGGCGCCTCGTGAGCGCGCTCGAGACCGTGGGCATTCCCGAGCTGCGGGAGCGCGAGATCGCCACGCTCTCGGGCGGCCAGAAGCAAAAGGTCGCCATCGCCGCGATCCTCGCCATGCGCCCGCGCGTGCTGGTGCTCGACGAGCCTACCGCCGCGCTGGACCCGGCGAGCTCGCGCGCCGTCTTCGAGACGCTCGCCGCGGTGAACGCGCGGGCGGGCGTGACCGTGGTGGTCATCGAGCAGAAGGTGGCGCTGCTCTCCGAGTTCTGCCGCCGCGTGCTCGTGATGGATTCGGGGCGCGTGGCCTTCGACGGTGAGCCGCATGAGGTGTTCGGCCATGCCGCCGAGCTGCGCGCGCTCGGCGTGGACAGCCCGCGCGTGGCCCGCGTGTCCAACAGCCTGGCGGCCGCGGGCCTCTCCCGGGCGGCGCGCCCGTGCCTCACCGTGGACGAGGCCGTGGCGCTCGTCCGCGGCATCGTGCCGGCGGGGGAGGCCGGGGCCGAGGTCGCCTCTGCGTCGGCGTCCGCGGGCGCGGGCGCCGCCCCGGCGGCGGCACCCGAGCCCGCGACTGCGCCCGCGCCCGTCCTCTCCCTCGACGGCGTGGGCTTCACCTACCCCGGCGGCGGAGCGAGCGTCGAGGACTTGGTCCTCTCCGTGGCGCCCGGCGAGGTCGTGGCGCTCATCGGCCAGAACGGCGCCGGCAAGACGACCCTCACCAAGCTCGTGAACGGCCTGCTCAGGCCTGCGCGGGGCACGGTCACGGTGGCGGGGCTCGACACGCGCGAACACCCCACCTCCGCGATCGCCCGCCACGTGTCGACGCTCTTCCAGAACCCCGATCACCAGCTCTGCCGCGACACGGTGCTCGAGGAAGTCGCCTTCAGCCTTACCGTCAGGGGCGAGGGCCGCGAGGCCGCCCTCGAGCGGGCCCGCGCCGCCGTGGACCGCTTCGGCCTGCCGGCGGAGGCCTCGCCGTTCTCGCTCTCGCGCGGCCAGCGGCAGATGGTGGCGCTCGCGAGCGTGGTCGTCTCCCGCCCGCGCCTCGTGATCTTGGATGAGCCCACGAGCGGCCTGGACTATCGCGAGTGCATGACCGTGATGGAGACGGTGTGCGAGATGGCCGAGGCCGGGTGCGCCGTGCTCATGGTCTGCCACGACATGGAGGTCGTGTCCGACTTCGCCGACCGGCTCGTGGTGATGGCGCGCGGCCGTGTCCTGGGGGAGGGCCCCTCGGAGCGGATCTTCGCCGACGCCGCCCTCATGCGCGAGGCCTGCGTGACCCCGCCGCAGGTGGTGGAGCTCGCCGGCCGCCTCTCCCATGAGGTCTCGCCCGCCTTCGCCGGCCTCACCGAGGTTTCCGCCGTCGTGGATACGTGCAAGGAGCTCGCCCATGCTTAACGTGATCGACTACATCCCCGGCAACACCCTGCTGCACCGCCTGAACCCCGTGGCCAAGCTCGCGCTCTCCTGCGGCGTCATCGCGGCGACCTTCCTCTCGGCTACGTTCCCGCTGCTGGTGGCCCTCCTCGCGCTCACGCTCGCCGCCGCGGCGCGCGTGGGGGCGGCCCGCCAGATGCTCGGCCTGCTGAAGCTGCTCGTGCCCGTGGCGGCCGTGATGCTGCTGATCCAGCTCGCGCTCGTTCGCGAGGGCGCCGTGGTGGCGGGTTTCGTCACCACGGGTGGGCTCGACATCGGCGGCAAGGCCTGCCTGCGCCTGCTCGGCGTGGCGCTGCCGCTCGTGCTCATGCTCATGGTCACGAAGACCAACGACCTCGCCAACGCCTGCGTCGAGGTGCTGCACGTGCCCTACAAGTACGCCTTCACCTTCACCACCGCGCTGCGCTTCGTGCCGGTGTTCTCCCAGGAGATGAACGCGATCATGGAGGCGCAGACGGCGCGCGGAGTTGAGTTCGACACCAAGAACCCCTTCAAGAAGATGCGCCTGATGCTGCCCGTGTGCATCCCGCTGCTCGTGACCTCGGTGAGCCGCGCCGACGCCACGGCGCTCGCGGCCGAGCAGCGCGGTTTCTACCTGCGCACGCGCACCAGCAGCTTCAAGCGCTACCCGCTGCGCGCCCTCGACGCGGCGGCGATCGCGCTGGCCGTGGCGCTCATCGCGCTCGGGATCCTGTTCTGATATGAGGGCCGTTAGGCGAGCTTGGAGAAGCCGTCGATGATCAGGTCCAGGCACTTGGGGACCGCGCGCGCGGAGAACGAGCCGGGCGTGCCGGGGATGAGCTCGCCGTCGAACTCCATCCCGAGCGAGGGCGTCGCCGTGATGCGGGCCTCTCGCGCCTGGAACAGGCGGAACTGCGGACGGCCGAGCGGGCCGGTGCCCTGCGGGTCGAGCACGCCGGCGATGACCGTGGGCAGCAGCTCCACGATCTTCACGGGCTCGATCACCGCGATGTCGATGAAGCCGTCGTCCATGCGGCAGTCCGGGAACAGCTTGATGTCGTTCTGGATGAACGAGGTGTTGCCCACCATGCAGCCGATGCCGTCGAGCTCCTCCACCTTGCCGTCGTGCTCGATGGTGAAGTGCGCCACCTTGGGCGCGGGGGTCATGAGAGCGGAGAGGAAGTAGGCGATCTCGCCCATGTCGCCGTGCGTGGCCTCGGCCTTCTGCATGATCTCGGCGTCGAATCCCGTGCCGGCGATGATGATGAACCCGTGGCGGCGCGCCTCGCCTTCGGCGTCCTCCCAGGCCAGCTCGCCCATGTCCACCTTGACGGTGCGGCCCTCGCGGCAGGTCTTGGCGAGCGCCGCGGGCTCCGGCGCGTTGCCGATGTTGTTGAAGAACAGGTTGGAGGTGCCCGAGGGGAACACCAGCACGGGCACCTCGCTGTAGCGGATGCGGTCGAGCAGGTTGGAGACGGTGCCGTCGCCGCCGGAGACCACCACGCGGTCGAAGCGTCGCGCGTCGCGCGTGGCCTCGTCGGCCTCCATGCCCTCGCCCAGGAACCGGAACACGACCTCGTCGCCCGCCTGCGCGAGCGCGTGCGCGAAGGCGAAGATCTCGTCGGAGCGGGGACCGGAGGCGAGGTTGTGGATGATGAGGCAACGCATGGGTGTGGTTTCCTTATCTGGCATCGGGCGGTTATAGTAGGAAAACGTGACTGTAATCCTACCCGCCCGCGCGGCGGGCCAACCGGATTTCTAGGGGATGCATGTACATTTCCACATATGAGGAGCTTTCCGCCTTCTGCGAGCGCGCCCGCGCCTTCGACGCCGTGGCGATCGACACGGAGTTCCTCCGCGAGCGCACCTACCACCCGCTCCTGTGCCTGGTCCAGGTGGCCACGCCCGAGGAGTGCGCGGCGATCGACCCCATCGCGATCCATGACCTCGCGCCCTTGGCCGACCTTTTGGCCGACCCCTCCACCACCAAGGTCTTCCATGCCTGCTCGCAGGACATGGAGGTGCTGCACCATGCCCTGGGCGTGCTGCCGTGCCCCATCTTCGACACGCAGGTGGCGGCGGCCTTTTTGGGTGAGCGCCAGCAGCTGGGCTACAACGCGGTGGTGCAGGCCTACTGCGGCGTGGCGCTGCCCAAGAGCGAGTCGCTGACCGACTGGAGCCGCCGCCCGCTCGCGCCCGAGCAGGTGGAGTACGCGCTCGACGACGTGCGCTACCTCATCCGGGCCCACGGCGTCATCATGGCCCGCCTGAAGGAGGCCGGCCGCGTGGACTGGGTCCTCGACGAGCTGCGCCCGCTCTCGCGCCTGGACCACTACGTGACCGACCCGCGCGACGTCTTCCGCAAGGTCAAGCGCGTGACCTCGCTCACGCGCCGGCAGCAGGGCGTGGCCCGTGAGCTCGCCGCCTGGCGCGAGCGCCGCGCCGAGCGGGCGAACATCCCGCGCAAGTGGGTCATGTCCGACGAGGTGCTGGTGGCGCTTTGCAAGAAGCCCCCGCGCACGGCCGAGGACCTGCGCCGCGTGCGCGGGACCGAGCAGCTCTCCGCCGGCGACGTGGACGCCGCGCTCATGGCCGTCTCGCGCGGGGTGCGCTGCCCGGCCGACAACCTCCCCAACCTCTCGCGCCAGCGCAAGGGGGTCTCGGCGGAGCTCGAGAGCGTGAGCGACCTCATGTACGCCCTCATCCGCCTGGTGAGCGAGCGTTCCGGGGTGGCGACCTCCATCATCGCCTCGCGCGACGACCTGCTCGACTACATCGAGCGCCCCGAGCGCAGCCCCCTGCGCGACGGCTGGCGCTTCGAGCTGGTGGGAACCATGATCGACGACCTGCTGGCGGGCAACGTGGGCCTCACGGTGAAGGACAAGCGGATCGAGATCTTGTGACGCCTCGATTGGGTCGGTTGGGGGCAGGGATAATCGACCCATTTCGCGCGTCGGGCGCTCGTGTCCGGACGGCGCGCTAGGATGTTTCGCAAGATGGCAAGGTAGGCGAAAGGAGGCCCATGGCGGGCTGGAACCTCACGGGGACCGTCTCGGATAACGGCGCCGCTGGCGCGGGCGGCGACGCTATCAGCGTGTCCCAGGCCATGGAGATGGCCGCCGGCGCCCTCGACGCGATCCCGCAGCTCACGATGGTCGGCGAGGTCACGGGCTTCCGCGGGCCCAACGCGCGCAGCGGCCACTGCTACTTCCAGGTAAAGGACGACTCCGCGGCGGTTGACTGCATCATCTGGAGGGGCAGCTACATGAAGCGCGCCTTCGACCTGCGCGACGGCATGCAGCTGAACCTCACGGGCAGCTTCAACCTGTACAAGCCCACGGGGCGCATGAGCTTCGTGGCGCGCTCATTCACGCTCGCGGGCGAGGGGTTGCTGCGCCAGCAGGTGGCCGAGCTCGCCGAGAAGCTGCGCCGCGAGGGGCTGATGGAGCCCGCGCGCCGCCGGCGCATCCCCGTCTTCTGCACGCGCGTGGCCGTGGTGACCTCGCTTTCCGGCGCGGTGATCGACGACGTCAAGCGCACCCTGCGCCGTCGCAACCCGCTGGTCGAGATCGTCTGCGTGGGGTCCAAGGTGCAGGGCGAGGGCGCGCCCGCCGAGCTCATCGAGGGGCTCGCGCGCGCCGCGGCGCTCGACCCGGCGCCCGACTGCATCCTGCTGGTGCGCGGCGGCGGCTCGTTCGAGGACCTCATGACCTTCAACGACGAGTCCCTCGCCCGCGCCGTGGCGGCCTGCCCCGTGCCGGTGGTGACGGGCATAGGCCATGAGCCGGACACCTCGATCTGCGACATGGTGGGCGACCGCCGCTGCTCCACGCCCACGGCGGCGGCCGAGAGCGTGGCGCCCGCCATGGCCGACCTGGTGGAGGTCCTGGGCACGCGCGAGCAGCGCCTGCGGCGCACGGTGGACGCGCGGGTGTCCGAGGCGGACTTGGAGCTCGACCGCGCCGCTGGGCGCGCGGCCCGTGCCTGGTCCGAGCGCTCCGCGCGCTGGCGCCTGGAGCTCGACGCCCTGGCGGCCCGTCCCGTGCTGGCACGGCCCGGCGCGGCCCTGGAGCGCCGCGCGATGGAGCTCGACCAGACCTCCGAGCGGCTGGCCGCCGCGGGCCCGCGCAGCGCCGCCGCGCTCGCCTCGACGCTCGCCCGGGAGGCCCCGCGGCTCGCCTCGGCGGCGCGCGTGGGGCTCGCCGCCCGGCGCCATGCCGAGGGCCTCGCGGCCCAGCGGTTCTCCGCCGCCGGCGGGCGCGTCGTGGCGGGTCCCGCCGCCGCGCTCGCCGAGGGTGCGGCCAAGCTCGACGCCCTCTCGCCGCTCAAGGTCCTCTCGCGCGGCTACGCCATCGCCTACGCCGGCGGTGCCGCGGCCTCGACGGCCTCGGCCTTCGCCCCCGGCGACGAGCTTCGCGTGCGCCTTGCCGACGGCGAGGTCGCCGCTCGCGTCACATCCGTTTCCATGAGGAGGGAATAACCATGGCAGACACCAAGAACGTCCAGGACATGAGCTACAAGGAGGCCTCCCAGGAGCTCGAGCTCATCATCCGCAACCTCGAGGGCGGCGACATGGAGCTCGAGGACTCGCTCACGAGCTACACGCGCGGCGTGGAGCTGCTCACGAGCCTGCGCGAGCGCCTGGCCGACGCAGAGCAGAAGGTCTCCGTGCTCACGCGCGACCTCGAGGGCAACGACGTGCTCGAGCCCGCCGAGGCCGCGGACACCACGGACTCCCTCAGCTTCTAGACCGGTCGATTGGGGACAGGGGATAATCGACCCATCTCCGACCCCGGCAAGTGAAAGGAACCCCAGCCATGTGCGATTGCATCTTCTGCAAGATCGCGAACCACGAGATCCCGTCCACGGTGGTCTTCGAGGACGAGCGCGTCATCGCGTTCGACGACCTGAACCCGCAGGCGCCCGTGCACACGCTCGTGATCCCCAAGGCGCACCACGCCGACATCTGCGACGGCGTGCCCGCCGCGACGCTCGCGGCCATGACCAACGCCATCTCCGAGGTGGCGCGCATCAAGGGCCTGGACTCCGGCTTCCGCGTGATCTCCAACAAGGGCGCCGACGCCGGCCAGACCGTCATGCACTTCCATATGCACGTCCTGGGCGGCAAGCCCCTGGGCGAGAACCTGCTCTAGCGCGCCCGCCCCTAGGGGTATCATAGGGAGGCTTTTGCCCGTACGTCCGAACCAAGGGAGATCCATGAACGTCCTCGTCGTCAATGCCGGCAGCTCGACCCTCAAGTACCAGGTCATCGATACCAAGACCCACAAGGTTTCCGCCAAGGGCTCCTGCGAGCGCGTGACCTTTCCGGGCGGCACCTTCACGCATGCCGCCAACGGCGAGAAGAAGGTCACCGAGAGCGTCGAGTTCCCCACGCACAAGGAGGCCATCGAGGTCGTGCTGAAGGACCTCTCCGCGCACGACGTCAAGATCGAGGGTATCGGCCACCGCATCGTGCAGGGCGGCTGGTACTTCGGCGACTCCACCGTGGTCGACGAGGACGTGCTCGCCAAGATCCGCGAGGTGGCGCCGCTCGCCCCGCTGCACAACAACCCCGAGGCCGACGTCATCGACTTCTGCCTGCACGAGTACCCCGAGCTCCCCAACGTCACGGTGTACGACACGGCCTTCCACTTCGACATGCCCAAGGTCGCCAGCACCTACGCGTTGCCGAAGGACGTCTGCGACAAGCTGCACATCCGCAAGTACGGCGCGCACGGCACCAGCTACCGCTACATCGCCAAGCGCGTGGACGAGCTCACCGGCGGCCGCGGCCGCAAGGTCGTGGTGTGCCACATCGGCTCCGGCGCGTCGCTCTGCGCCATCCAGGACGGCAAGTGCGCCGACACCACCATGGGCCTGACCCCGCTCGACGGCATCATGATGGGCACCCGTTGCGGCTCCATCGACCCTGCCACCGTGTGCTACCTGCAGCGCGAGGGCGGCTACACCTTCGACGAGGTCGACGAGATGATGAACAAGAAGTCCGGCCTGCTCGCGGTGACCGGCGAGACCAACGACGTCCGCGACGTGGAGGAGGGCGCCGCCGCCGGCAAGCCCGCCTACAAGCTGGCCTTCGACATGTTCGTGTACAAGATCGCCGCCAAGGCCGCCGAGATGGCCACCGCCATGGGCGGCATCGATACCCTGGTGTTCACCGCCGGCATCGGCGAGCACGCCCCCGCGGTGCGCGCCGGCGTGGCCGACCGCCTGGAGTGGATGGGCGTCAAGATGGACCATGCCATGAACGCCTTGCGCGCCGAGGGCGAGTGGAAGCTCTCCCGCGAGGACTCCCCGGTCCAGATCTACGTGATCCCCACCGACGAGGAGTTCATGATCGCCTCCGACGTGGAGCGCCTGGTGGGCGCCGCCAAGTAGCGCCTCGCGCCGCTGCCTCGAACCGCTTTTTCAGGGCCGCCGGGCGATGCGCTGCGCACCGCCCGGCGGCCCCGCCCTATAATCCGTCGGAAGGACGGGACGCGGCCCGCGCGCCCGCCGCCTGACCCTGATTGGAGACTTATGAACGTCCTGGTCGTCAACGCCGGAAGCTCGAGCCTCAAGTACCAGCTCATGGACACCGAGGGCCAGGAGGTCCTCGCCCGCGGCAACTGCGAGCGCATCGGCATGGACCGCGGCATCTTCGGCCACGCCGAGCTGGGCGGGGAGAAGGTGCTCGAGGACTCCCTGTTCACCGACCACCGCTGCGCCATCCGCACCGTCATGGACCACCTGTCGCGATTCGACTTCAAGATCGAGGGCATCGGCCACCGGATCGTGCAGGGCGGCTGGCACTTCACCGACTCCGCCCTGGTGAACGACGACGTCCTCGCCAAGATCTACGAGGTGGCGCCGCTCGCGCCCCTGCACAACTACGGCGAGGCCGCGGTCATCGAGTACCTGCGCGAGGCGTACCCCGAGCTGCCCAACGTGGCCGTCTTCGACACCTCCTTCCATATGGGCATGCCGGAGGTGGCCTACACCTACGCCCTTCCGCGGGACGTGTGCGAGCGCTACCACGTGCGCAAGTACGGCGCGCACGGCACGAGCCACCGCTACGAGTGGATGCGCGCCAAGGAGCTCCTGGGCGACTCGTGCCATCGCCTGCTCTCGTGCCATCTGGGCAACGGCAGCTCGCTGGCGGCCATCGAGGATGGCGTCTGCCGCGACACCACCATGGGCCTGACCCCGCTCGACGGCCTGATGATGGGCACCCGCTGCGGGTCGATCGACCCGGCCACCGTGTGCTACCTGCAGCGCGAGGGCGGCTACACCTACGAGGAGGTGGACGAGATGATGAACAAGCGAAGCGGCCTGCTCGCCGTCTCGGGCATCTCCAGCGACGCGCGAGACATCCGCTCCGGCGCCGACCGCGGCAACGGGGACTGCCTGCTCGCCTTCGACATGTTCGCCTACAAGGCCATGCAGCACGCCGCATCCATGATCTGCAGCATGTCCGGCGTGGACACCATCACCTTCACCGCCGGTATCGGCGAGAACGACTGGACCATCCGCGAGGCGTTCTGCGAGTGCTTCGAGTGGCTGGGCGTGCGCGTGGACCGCGAGCGCAATCGCGCCGCGGTGGGTCGCGGGCCGCAGGTCATCTCGGCCGTCGGCTCCTCCGTGACGGTCATGGTGATCCCCACCGACGAGGAGTACATGATCGCGCACGACGTGGTGCGCCTGGTGGGGGAGGCCCGCTAGGTGGACGCGCCGCGCCTGATCGTGATGGACGTCGACTCCACCCTCATCAACGAGGAGGTCATCGACCTGCTCGGCGACGAGGCGGGGATCGGCGCCCAGGTGGCCGACATCACCGCGCGCGCCATGCGCGGCGAGCTTGACTTCCGCGCGGCGCTCGCCGAGCGCGTGGCGTTGCTGGCGGGGCTGCCCGTCTCCGTCCTCGACGCGGTGCGGGCCCGGGTGAGCTTCACCCCCGGCGCGCGCGAGCTCGTGGCCGCGGCGCACGCGCGCGGCTGGAAGGTCGGCGTGGTGTCCGGCGGCTTCCACGAGGTGGTCGACGGCCTGGTGGCCGAGGCAGGGATCGACCTGGCGCTCGCCAACCGGCTCGAGGCGCGCGACGGCAACCTCACCGGAAAGACGGCGGGCCCCATCGTCACCCGCGAGCTCAAGCTCGAGGCGCTGCGTCGCTGGGCCGGCGAGCTGGGCGTACCCATGGAGCGCACCGTGGCGATCGGCGACGGCGCCAACGACATCCCGATGATCCTCGCGGCGGGGGTCGGTATCGCCTTTTGCGCCAAGCCCAAGACGCGCGCCGCCGCGCCCCATGCCATCGACGAGCGGAACCTCCTGCGCGTGCTCGACCTCCTCGATGGGTCGTTTGGGGACAGGCGATAATCGACCCATATTGGGCTACCATGACAGGGTCGGTACATTCGCGCCCGCGAGGCGGGGAGAGGAGAGCCCCATGGCAGAGCCCTGGAACGAGATCGGAACCACCTGCGTGCAGGGAGGTTGGCGCCCCGGCGACGCCGAGCCGCGCCAGGTGCCCATCTACCAGTCCACCACCTGGAAGTACGACACCTCCGAGCATATGGGCAAGCTCTTCGACCTGGAGGAGTCGGGCTACTTCTACACGCGCCTGCAGAACCCCACCAACGACGCCGTGGCCGCCAAGATCGCGCACCTCGAGGGCGGCACCGCGGCCATGCTCACGAGCTCGGGCCAGGCCGCGAACTTCCTCGCCATCTTCAACGTCGCCGGCGCGGGCGACCACGTGGTGGCGAGCTCGGCCATCTACGGCGGCACCTACAACCTGCTCGCGCACACCATGGGCCGCATGGGGTTGGAGTGCACCTTCGTGTCGCCGGACTGCACGGACGAGGAACTGGAGGCGGCCTTCCGCCCCAACACGAAGGCCGTGTTCGGCGAGACCATCGCCAACCCGGCCCTCGCCGTGCTCGACATCGAGCGCTTCGCCGCCGCGGCGCACGAGCACGGCGTGCCGTTGATCGTGGACAACACCTTCCCCACGCCCATCAACTGCCGCCCGATCGAGTGGGGCGCGAACATCGTGACGCACTCCACCACCAAGTACATGGACGGCCACGGCGCGGCGGTGGGCGGCGCCATCGTGGACGCGGGCACCTTCGATTGGATGGCGCACGCCGACAAGTTCCCCGGCCTCACCACGCCCGACGAGTCCTACCACGGCGTGGTCTATGCCGAGAGGTTCGGCCTTGAGGGCGCCTTCATCACCAAGGCCACCTCGCAGCTCATGCGCGACCTGGGTCCCATCCAGAGCCCGCAGCACGCCTTCTTGCTGAACATGGGCCTGGAGAGCCTGCACGTGCGCATGCCCCAGCATTGCCGCAACGGCCAGGCGGTGGCGGAGTTCCTCGCCGCGCACCCCAAGATCAGCTTCGTGCGCTACCCTGGTCTTGCTGGCGACCCCTACCACGAGCTCACGGCCAAGTACCTGCCCAACGGCTCCTGCGGCGTTGTCTCCTTCGGGTTTGAGGGCGGCCGCGCGGCGGCCGAGCGATTCATGAAGAGCCTGCGCCTGGCCCAGATCGCCACGCACGTGGCGGACGCCCGCACCTGCTGCCTGCACCCGGCCAACGCCACGCATCGCCAGATGAACGACGCCGAGCTCGAGGCGGCGGGCATCAGCCCCGATATGGTGCGCCTCTCCTGCGGCATCGAGGCGACGGAGGACCTCATCGCCGATGTGGAGCAGGCGCTCGCGACCATCTAGCTCCGCTGCCCATACGGGCCCCTCGCGCGCCCGCGGCGCCCGAGGGGCTTTTGCCGTGGAGGTCCGTGGGTTCTCGGCAATCCATGGTATCCTTGCCCACAACGTTTTTCACCGGCGCCGGCTGGGGCGCGCAGAGGGGGAGGTCACCGCATGAAGGAGCTCGAGGAGCGCATCGTCCGCGACGGCGTGGTCAAGCCGGGGGGCGTGCTGAAGGTCGACGCGTTCCTGAACCACCAGTGCGACACCGAGCTGTTCGACCACATGGGCGCCGAATGGGCGCGCCTGTTCGAGGGCGTCCCCGTCAACAAGATCCTCACCATCGAGGCCTCCGGCATCGGCATCGCCTGCATGGCCGCGCGCCACTTCGGTAACGTGCCGGTGGTCTTCGCCAAGAAGGCCCAGTCCATCAACCTCGACGGCGACCAGTACGCCACCACCATCTACTCCTTCACCAAGCAGAAGGAGTTCCCGGTGATCTGCGGCCGCCGCATGCTCTCCGCCGACGACCACGTGCTGATCATCGACGACTTCCTGGCCAACGGCTGCGCGCTCGAGGGCCTCATCAAGCTCTGCGACTTCGCGGGCGCCACGGTCGAGGGCATCGGTATCGCGATCGAGAAGGCCTTCCAGGGCGGTGGCGACAACCTGCGCGAGCGCGGCTTCCGCGTGGAGAGCCTGGCGCGCATCGCCAGCATGGACGGCGAGACGGGCGCGCTCGAGTTCATCTAAGGGGTCGGGCCGACCGATCGACCGACGCGAAAGGGAGGGTCCCGGGCGGTTCGTCGCCGCCCGGGACCCTCTTCCCGTTTCGGGGATGTCGGCGGGCGGGGGAGCGCCGTCTTGCCCGCCCCATCGCGCCCGGCCGCGCCCCTAGCGCCGCTGAGCCTCCTCGACCGTCTCGCCGGCGTCTGCCGCGAGTGCCCGGCGCTTGGGCGCCACGATGCGCTGCGCGGGGTAGATGCCGCTGTGCCCGGCCACGAGGTAGGAGAGGAACGCCGTGAGCACGAAGTAGGACGCCGCCTCGCCGCCGAACAGGTCGATTCCCAGCAGCACGGTGGTGACGGGCACGTTCAGCGCCGCGCCAAACACCCCGACCATGCCGAGCGCCGCGGCCCAGGGCACACTCATGCCCGCCAGGCCTCCCAACCAACCGCCGAGCGAGGCGCCGATGCCGAACAGCGGGGTGACCTCGCCGCCCTGGTAGCCGGCGCCGAGCGTGAGCGCGGTGAGGGCGATCTTCTTGAGGGTGTCCGCCAGCGTGGTCTCGCCGGAAAAGCCCGCGCCCACCATCCACTCGGAAAGGCCGGCGTAGCGCCAGCCGTCGAGCAGCAGGTAGGCCGCCAACAGCACGAGCGAGCCCGTGAACGCGGCCACGAGGTAATTGGGGATGCGGTTGGCGTAGAAGCGCTTCACCAGGTGGATCGCCGCGGCGAAGAGGCGCGCCGTGAGGCCGAACGCCACGGCTGCCGCGCAGGCGAAGGCCACGCTCGCGGGGCCCAGGGCGGGCACGGCGCCGATGGTGTGCACAGCGTGCGCGGTCCCGAGCGCGCGAGCCACGGCGTCGCCGGTGAAGGAGGCCGCGAGGCAGTAGAGCGCTGCGCTGTAGTCGAGCTTGCCCACGTAGCACATCTCCATGCCGAAGAAGGCCCCGGCGAGCGGCGTGCCGAACACGGCGCCGAAGGCCGAGGAGATGCCGGCGAGCATGAGGTCGTGGTGATCGTGCTCGGAGAGGCGGGCCCGCGCGCTCACGTTGCTCGCGATGGTGCCGCCCATCTGCACCGCGGCGCCCTCGCGGCCCGCCGAGCCGCCGGCCAGGTGCGTGGCAACCGAGCAGCAGAAGGTGAGCACCGCCATACGGGCGTGGATGAGCCGCGGCTTGAGCGCGGTGTCGATCACCAGGTTGTTGCCGCGCTTGGACTGCATGCCGTGGTTGCGGTAGAGCCAGGCGGTGGTGAGGCTCACGGCCGGCAGCAGGCAGAAGGCGGCGGGGTGTCCCTCGCGAAAGCGCGTCACGGAGGCGAGGGACGCGAGGAACGCCCACGCCACGGCGCCCATGGCGGCCGAGACCACCAGCACGAGGGCCAAGAGGCGCGCCGAGGCGCCGAGATTGCGCACGTCGCGGGCCGTGTCGGCGGCCGTGCGCTCGCCGGAGCGGCGCAGGGCGGCGAGGATGTCGTGGACGGCGTCGTTGGCGCCGGATGAGATGCGGGGCATGGCGGGACCTTTGCTGCCGATGGATTTTCCGGCAGCCATTATAGGCCCGCGCCCGCGAGCATACGCCTGTCACCGACTTGGTGGCGCCGCGGCGGCGCATTATACTCAGACGAGCATATTCAGACCGATTGGAGGACCGCCATGGCCGAGGAGCTCATGTTGCTTGAGGACGCGCGCGCGATCGTGCTCGCCCATGTGGAGGGGACGGAGCTGGTGGACGTGCCTGTGTGGCGCGCCGCCGGCCTGCCGCTCGCCGAGGACGCCGTGACCGATATCGACCTCTCGCCGTTCGCCAACAGCGCGATGGACGGCTACGCCCTGCGCGCCGCCGACCTCGCCGGCGCCTCGGACGGCGCGCCGGTGGAGCTCGCTGTGATCGGGCACGAGGCCGCGGGCCGCGTGTTCGAGGGCGAGGTGGGCCCCGGCCAGGCCGTGCGCATCATGACGGGCGCGCCCGTGCCCGCCGGCGCCGACGCCGTGGTGAAGTACGAGGTGGTGGAGGTGCTCTCCGGCGACGGCAACGAGGGGTCCCGCGTGGCCTTCCGCGCCCCGGCGGCGGTGGGCGAGAACATCCGCGAGGCGGGCCTGGAGGCGCATGCCGGCGAGGCCGTGATGCGCGCCGGCGAGGTCGTGACCCCCGCCGGGTGCGGCCTGCTCGCCTCGGCCGGCCTCGCCACCGTGCGCGTGCACCGTGCGCCGCGCGTGGGCGTGATCTCGCTCGGCACGGAGCTCGTGGCGCCCGGCGACCTTCCCGCCCGCGGCCAGATCCGCGATTCCAACTCCTCGGCCATCATGGCCGCGGCGCTCGACGCCGGCGCGGAGCCGACCTTCTACGGCATCGCCCCCGACGACGAGGACACCATCCGCGATCTCGTGATGCGCGCCGCCGCCGAGTGCGACCTCGTGGTGACGAGCGGCGGCGCCTCGGCGGGCGACTACGACTACGTGGGCGCGCTCGTGCGCCGCGAGGGCGAGGTGCTCTTCGACCGCATCTCCATGCGCCCCGGAAAGGCCATCACCTTCGGCATCGTGGCGGGCAAGCCCTACCTTGGGCTCTCCGGCAACCCCGCGGCGGCCTGCGTGGGCTTCGAGATGCTGGGGCGCTTGGCCGTCCGCGCCATGCTGGGGCACAGCGACTTCGACCGCCCCGTGCAGGAGGCGCGCGTGCTGCACCGCGTCAAGAAGAAGCAGGTGCGTCGCTTCTACAACCGCGCCCGCGTGGAGCGCGACGCCGCGACCGGCGAGCTCACCGTGCGCGAAGCCTCGAGTCAGAACTCGGCGCTGCTGGGGACGCTCCAGCAGGCCAACTGCCTGCTCACGGTGTGGGACGGTCCCGCCGGCTACGAGGAGGGGGAGATGGTGCCCTGCGTGCGCATCGACCTGCCCGAGGGAACCGTCATCTAGGAAGGGGGTCCGACCATGGACATCAAGATCGCTATCGTCACCTGCTCCGACACCCGCGACCTCGCCCAGGACGAGGCCGGCACGGCCCTGGAGGGGCTCGTCGCCGAGGCCGGATGGGCGCTCGCGTGCCACGTGGTGGTGCGCGACGACGCCGGCGAAATCGGCGACGCCATCCTTGAGGCCATCGACGGCCACGGCGCCGACATCGTGATCACCTGCGGCGGCACGGGGCTCTCCCCGCGCGACGTCACGCCCGAGGCCACCCGCGCCGTGTGCGAGCGCGACGTCCCCGGCATCGCCGAGGCCCTGCGCGCCTACTCGCTCACCAAGACGCGCCGCGCCATGCTCTCGCGCGCCGTGTGCATGCAGCGCGGCCGCTCGCTCGTGATCAACTTCCCCGGTTCCACCAAGGCGGCCCGCGAGAGCTGGGAGGGTTGCGCCGACCAGCTGGAGCACGCCGTCAAGATGATGGCGGGCGGTGGGCACTAGGCGCTAGCCCGTGCCGGCCGTCCCGCGCGCGGCGTACGACGCCCGTACGACGATTATTCTCGGCGCGATATCATTCTTAAGTAGATATAATACTGCGCTGTGAATAGAGGGCCTTGCGCCCAGACAAGCACGTGATCGAAAGGACCAACCATGAACCTCACCCGTCGCGCCTTCATCGCCACCGCCGGCGCCTCCGCCGTCGTCGCTCTCGCCGGCTGCAGCAACAACGCCTCCAAGACCGCGGACGGCTCCGCCGCGGCCGGGACCGGTTCCGCCGCCAAGAAGTCCGACGTGACCCTGCAGATCTTCGCCGCTAACTCCCTGGAGAAGGCCCTTCCCGAGGTCCAGCAGCTCTACAGCGACCAGACCGGCGTGTCCTTCGCCGACACCCAGTTCAAGGCCTCCGGCGACTTGGTGGAGCAGATGAAGGCCGGCGCCACCGTCGACCTGCTGATCACCGCCTCCAAGGGCACCATGGACGACGCCGTGGACGCTTCCCTCGTCGACGAGGACACCCGCACCGACATGTTCACCAACGACCTGGTGATCGTCCGCGCCGAGGGCTCCGACGTCGAGGTCTCCGCGATCGAGGACGTGGCCACCATCGACGGCAAGATCGCCATCGGCGACGCCCAGACCGTGCCGGCCGGCAAGTACGCCAACCAGGCACTGGCCTCCGTGGGCCTGTACACCGGCGCCGAGGGCGACGACGGCGAGTACGCGCCCGAGATCGCCGACAAGGTCGCCCTGGCCGACAAGGTGGGCACCGCCGCCAAGTACGTCTCCACGGGCGACTGCGCCACGGGCTTCGTCTACAGCTCCGACATCTACCGCTACGACGGCATCGAGGAGGCCTTCGTGTGCCCGGCCGACTCCCACAAGGCCATCGTGTACCCGGGCGCCGTGTCCGCCAACTCCGAGGCCGCCGACGAGGCCTCCAAGTTCCTGGACTTCTGCTTGACCGACAAGGATGCGCAGAAGGTCTGGGCCAAGTTCGGCTTCGAGCTGTCCGAGTAGGTTCGCGGGCTGTTCCTGGTCCGTTTGGAAAGGCGCGCGGAATCCCCTCGGGCGATACCGCGCGCCTTTTTCGGTTTCGATGCCTCTTGCGCGCCTCTGGGGTGCACGATAGGGGGTCAATCTTCAAACCTCTTGAGGTTTGTACCAAATAGACGGGATGGGTCGAGTAGCGCCCGATCGCGACCTGCGGTTTTGATGGTTAGATCGGCCTCGATACCCGGCGGGTCGCATCTATTTGGTACATATCTCGGTAGTTTTGCGTTCGCGTGCCCTTGGAAGGGCCGGGAAGGGATGGGTCGATGCGTTTTCGGGGACGTTTGGCGCTTTTCGGGGCGGTGATGCTGGCATTCCTGGTCGGATTCTGCCCCGCGGCGCATGCGGCGACTTTCGAGACTGCCGACGGCCGCGTCGCGCACGATGATTCCGCCATCGTGGACGGGGTCGACTTCGGACTGAACGGGTTCGAGCGCAACGCCAAGGGCACTGCCCGCGCCTTCAAGGGGCAACCCGAGGGTTACCGGTTCCCCTTGCTCGCCGATTCGAACCTCGTGGTGGTGCGCGCGTCCGGCCGCGTGCTCGTGTGGGTCGATCCGGACGCGGCCGATGAGGCCGGTCTGGACCTTACGGATTCGGCTGACCAGGCGTCCTTGCGCCAGATGGTAGAGGGGCTCGACGAGTCCCATTCCATGGGTGGCGCGCTGCTCTCGGACTCCGACGACGCCTGGACCTTCACGAGCGAGGACGAGCTCTCGCTCGGGGACTACACCTACCGCTTCCGCGTGATGGGGGACGACGGTGACGCCTACGCCACCGTCACCGCCAGCGCCGACGCCGCCGACCCGGCCTCGCTCGACCTGGGTGACGGGGCGCTCTGGAGCGATGACGCCCAGGTCGTGCCCGCGGGCGAGGTCTCGGTAAGCGCCCCGCCGAGCCTCCTGGACCGCGCGTCTGCGTTCTTCGGCGGCATCGACTACCGACCGCTCTGGGTCTCCGTCAAGACGAGCGCCATCGCGTTGGCGGTGTCCTTCGTGCTCGGCCTCGTGGCCGCCTGGCGCTGTATGGGCACCTCGAGCCGCCTCAAGGGCCTGCTCGATGCCGTCTTCACCATCCCCATGGTGTTGCCGCCCACGGTCTGCGGCTTCTTGCTGCTGATGCTTTTCGGGCAGTCCACGGGGCTCGGGCGCTGGCTCATCGACCACGGCGTGTCGCTGGTGTTCACCTGGCCGGCGGCCGTGGTCTCGGCCGTGGTGGTGTCCTTCCCGCTCATGTACCGCACGGCGCTCGGCGCCTTCGAGGGGCTCGATCCCCAGATGCTCGACGCCGCGCGCACCCTCGGTTGGAGCGAGGGACGGATCTTCCGCCGCCTCATGCTCCCGCTCGGCTGGCCGAGCATCGCCGCGGGCACCGTGCTCGCCTTCGCGCGGGCCATGGGCGAGTTCGGCTGCACGCTGTTCTTCGCCGGTAACTACGCGGGCATCACGCAGACCATCCCCATCGCGATCTATTTCGAGTGGATGGGCGGCAACACCCCGGTGGCGCTGTTCTGGGTGGTCGTGGTGATCGCGTTCAGCTTCCTGGTGATCCTGTTCATCAACATCTACACCGCGCATTCGCAGAAGTACCGCCGCCGCGGGCTCACGCGCGCCGAGCGCCGGCAGGTGGCCTCGGGCGAGGTGGCGGACGGCCTGGGCGCGGGCGGCGACGCCCTGCGGCTTGACCGCGAGGCCCTGCGCGAGCTGCTGGGCGAGGGCGCTGACCGGGACGCTTCTCCCGCGCCCACGGCCGCGGCGCGGAAGGGAGGCGAGTAGCATGTCGCTCATCCTCGACATCAAGAAACGCTACCCCGGCTTCAAGCTCGACGTCGCCCTCGAGGCCGGCGACGAGCGCGTGGCGCTTCTCGGCGCCTCGGGTTGCGGCAAGAGCTGCACCCTGCGCTGCATCGCCGGCGTGGAGACCCCCGACGAGGGGCGCATCGTGGTGGACGGCGTGACGTTCTTCGACTCCGAGGCCGGGATCGACCTCACGCCCCAGCAGCGCAAATGCGCCCTGCTGTTCCAGAACTACCAGCTCTTCCCCAACATGACGGTGGCCGACAACGTCTGCGCCGGCATGGACGGCGGCCTTTCCTTCCAGGAGCGCCGTCGGCTCGCTGGCCGCTACCTCGGCATCTTCGGGATGGCGGAGTTCGCCGACCGCTACCCGGCGCGCCTGTCCGGCGGCCAGCAGCAGCGCGTGGCCCTGGCCCGCATGATCGCGGCGCACCCGAGCATCTACATGTTCGACGAGCCTTTCTCCGCGCTCGACTCCTTCCTTAAAAGCGCGCTCGAGCAGAACATGCTCGACCTGTTCTCGGTCCTCGGCCGCACGGTGCTCTACGTGAGCCACGACATCGACGAGGCCTGCCGCCTGTGCGACCGGATCTGCGTGATCCACGACGGCCGCGTGGAGGAAGTCGGTCCTGTTCGCGAGGTGGTGGAGCGCCCACACACGCTCGCGGCCCTGCGCCTCACCGGCTGCAAGAACACGAGCCGCGCGCGCAAGGCGGGGGAGCGCGAGGTCGAGGCCCTGGACTGGGGGATGACCTTCGACGTGGGCGCGCCGGTGCCTGACGACGTCTCCTATCTCGGCGTGCGGGCGAGCTACATCCACGTGGAGCGGGAGCGCGTCGAGGGCGGGCCCGGCCGCAACGGCTATGAGCTCACCGTGGCCCGCGTGAGCGACTCGCGCTTCGAGCGGCTCGTGCTGCTCGACCCGCCGCGTGCCGACGCCCGCAGCCGCATCACCTGGAAGATCGACAAGGTCGGCGTGCCCGAGGACGAGCTGCCGCGCGAGGGCGACGTGTTGCGCCTGCACTTCGACGCCCGCCGCATCCACCTCGTGAGCCGGTAGTTGCCGCGCGGGACGGCATCACGTATAATCGTTGGGCCTTGGGACGAGCTGGGTCGTTGAACCTGGGCTGCCCATACCTTCGGGACGTGGCGCAGTTTGGTAGCGCGCCTGCTTTGGGAGCAGGATGTCGCAGGTTCAAATCCTGTCGTCCCGACCACATACGCGGGCGTAGTTCATCGGTAGAACCTCAGCCTTCCAAGCTGATGAGGCGGGTTCGACTCCCGTCGCCCGCTCCAGATTTTTATCGACCCCGTTGTCCCTTGGGATGGCGGGGTCGTTGTCACCGCGGTATCCTCCGCGACGGGAGCGAGGCCGAGCGGACGCGTACCCCGGGGTGCGCGTCGGCCCGATCGCCCCTAGGGTCCGATATATCCCCACACGCGTAACATGCTCGAAATCGCGCTGTAACGCGCGTTAACAGGGCAAACGCCGTACCTGCGGTTTTCGTCGGTGAATATGTCGGGGTCCCGATGTTGCCGGCCGCGTGCGGATAAAGCGGTAGTATTAGCGCGTTCGACGGGCGGGGTATGGCCCCGTCGCGAATATCCACCGACGAGGAGGCACCATGTCCTACACCCAGCGCGTGATCGACGAGCTCAAGGAGCGCTACGCCGACCAGCCCACTTTCATCCAGGCCGCCACGGAGGTCCTCGAGTCCCTCGAGCCCGCCGTCGAGGCCCATCCCGAGTTCGAGGAGGCCGGCCTGCTGGAGCGCCTGGTCGAACCGGAGCGCGTGCTCATGTTCCGCGTGCCGTGGGTCGACGACGAGGGCAAGGTCCAGGTCAACCGCGGCTACCGTGTCGAGTTCAACAGCGCCATCGGGCCCTACAAGGGCGGCTTGCGCTTCAACCCCACGGTCACCCTCGGCATGCTCAAGTTCCTGGGCTTCGAGCAGATCTTCAAGAACAGCCTGACCACGCTACCCATGGGCGGCGGTAAGGGCGGCTCCGACTTCGACCCCAAGGGCAAGTCCAACCGCGAGGTCATGGCCTTCTGCCAGAGCTTCATGACCGAGCTCTCCCGCCACATCGGCCCCAACACCGACGTCCCCGCCGGTGACCTGGGCGTCGGCGGCCGCGAGGTCGGCTACATGTTCGGCCAGTACAAGCGCCTGCGCAACGAGTGGTCCGGCGTGCTCACCGGCAAGGGCCTGTCCTTCGGCGGCTCCCTCGCCCGTACCGAGGCCACCGGCTACGGCCTGGTCTACTTCGTGGACGAGTACCTCAAGAGCCGCGGGGACTCCTTCGAGGGCAAGAAGGTCGTCGTGCACGGCTCCGGCAACGTGGCCATCTACGCCGTGCAGAAGGTCGCCCAGCTCGGCGGCACCGTCATCGCCGCGTCTGATACCAAGGGCTGGATCGAGGACCAGTCCGGCATCGACTACAAGGTGCTCGAGGAGGTCTACAACGCCAAGCGCTCCGGCCATGACGAGGGCGTGAGCCTGGCCATGTACGCCGAGAAGGTGCCCGGTGCCACCTGGCACGCCGAGGACGGCCGCGGCGTGTGGCAGCTGCCCTGCGACATCGCGCTGCCCTGCGCCCGCGAGAACACCCTGCTGCTCGAGGATGCCCAGGCGCTCGTGGCCAACGGTTGCAAGGTCGTGGGCGAGGGCGCGAACATGCCGACCACCATGGAGGCCACGACCTACCTGCAGGAGCACGGCGTCGCCTTCATGCCCGGCAAGGCCGCGAACGCCGGCGGCGTGCTCGTGTCCGGCCTGGAGATGAGCCAGAACGCCGAGCACCTGTCCTGGACCTTCGAGGAGGTCGACGGCAAGCTCGAGCAGCTCATGCGCGGCATCTTCCATAACTGCGACGACACCGCCAAGAAGTACGGCCAGGAGGGTAACTACGTGGCCGGTGCCAACATCGCGGGCTTCCTGAAGGTCGCCGACGCCATGATGACCCAGGGCATCTGCTAGTAACGGATCTTCGCGACCTGGTGGGTCGGGTGCTCCTTTCGCTCACTCTCTCTTCGGGGTGTCGCTACGGGAGCACGCGGCCCTGGTTTCTCATAGGGCTCCTTGCGGGAAGTCCTAAAGCAAAAGGGATGGAGTGTGCGAGGGCGGCTTTTACGCCCTCGCTTTTTTGCTCTTCCATCCCGCAAGGCGGGGCGCGCCCAGCGTGCCCCGCCGCCCTTTTTATGTAGTTTCCCGCCGCGATGCCGTTCTGCTATCATGTCAAGACTGTGGCTATGCTGCGGGCGTGGCGGAATTGGTAGACGCGCCAGATTTAGGTTCTGGTGGGATTCCCGTGAAGGTTCGAGTCCTTTCGCCCGCACCACACGCCGCGCCCATCTGTCGTCAACGGGGGTTATCGGCGCCCCATCAAACGCCGAGCGTATGAGGAGGAACGTTGAACATCTCTGCTTCTGACGTGAAGGACGCCAAGCTCACCGCCACGGTCACCATCCCCGCGGCCGACGTGGACGCCGCCATCAAGAAGGCCTATCGCGCCGCTGCCAAGCAGTACCGCTTCCCGGGCTTCCGCCCCGGCAAGGCCCCCCGTCGCGTGATCGACAACATGCTCGGCGCCGAGGCCACCATCGCCCAGGCGACCAACGACCTCATCGGCGCCAACGAGCCGGCTGTCCTGAACGAGCTGGACATCGTCCCGGTCAAGGACGGCAACTACGAGAACATCGAGCTCGCCAAGGATCACGAGGACTACACCTACACCGTCGAGTTCACCCTGCGCCCCGCCCCGGCGCTCTCCTCCTACGAGTCCGTCGAGATCGAGATGCCGCCCGCGGAGGTCACCGAGGGCGAGATCGACGCCCAGGTCGACATGCTCATGGGCTACCACGCCACCTACGAGGACGTCGAGCGTGCCATCGCCGAGGGCGACTACGTGACCGCCGACATCGAGAACGTCGAGAACGCCGAGGCGCTCGCCGGCGAGGGCCGCATGCTCGCCATCGGCGGCGGCCAGCTGCCCTCCGCCTTCGACGAGGCCCTGGCCGGCGCCGTCGCGGGCGACGTCAAGGAGGTCAAGTGGACCCCCGAGGTCGAGGGTGCGCCCGAGGCCTCCGTCAAGGTCACCGTCAAGGCCGTCAAGGAGCGCAAGGTCCCCGAGCTGACCGACGAGTTCGCCAAGGAATCCTTCGGCTTCGAGAACATCGCCGCCATGCGCGACGCCATCACCATCGAGATCAAGGCCGACAAGGACTCCCAGCTCCCGCAGATGAAGGAGAACCGCGCCGTCGCCAAGCTGGCCGAGCGTCTGGAGCTCGAGGAGATGGACTCCGACTACGAGCAGTCCGTGTTCTCCGAGCTGGGCCAGAACTTCCTCCAGAGCCTCGCTTCCCGCGGCATGACCCTGGACACCTGGCTCTCCGCCAACGGCCTCACCGCCGACGCCTTCATCGCCGACCTGCACCGTCAGGCCAACGACGTGGCCCGCGAGTCCCTGGCCCTCGACGCGCTCGTTCGCGAGCTCAACATCGAGGTCACCGACGAGGACATCGACGCCGAGTTCGAGAAGGCCGGCGTCGAGGATGTCGAGGCCTCCAAGGCTCAGTTCATCGCCGAGGGCCGCATGCCCGCCGTGCGCGACTCCATCCGTCGCTCCAAGGCCGTCGACCACCTGGTCGAGAACGCCAAGGTGACCGAGGTCGACGAGTACGCCAAGAAGGCCGAGTAGCTCCCACCCGCTTTCGGGTACAGTATCAGTCCGGCCTAGCCGGATGTTCCGTACGGTGCATCGATATTCGCGAGAGCGGAGATGCGCCGTACGCTTGTATAGGTACACTGAGGAAAGGTAAGCTATGGTCCATAGGATCGATTCCGCGCTCGTGCCGTACGTGGTTGAGCAGACCCCTCGCGGTGAGCGCAGCTACGATATCTACTCCCGTCTGCTGAACGACCGCATCGTCTTTCTGGGCGAGGAGGTCAACTCCGTCACCGCGAACCTCGTGATCGCGCAGTTGCTGCACCTGGAGAGCCAGGACGCCGAGAAGGACATCTCCCTCTACATCAACTCCCCGGGCGGCAGCGTCACCGACGGCCTGGCCATCCTGGACACGATGAACTTCATCAAGCCGCAGGTCTCCACCATCTGCATCGGCATGGCCGCCTCCATGGCCGCCGTGCTGCTGGCCGCCGGCGCCCCGGGCAAGCGCTTCTGCCTGCCCAACTCCATGGTTATGATCCATCAGCCGAGCGGTGGTGCCCAGGGCCAGCAGACCGAGATCGAGATCGCGGCCCAGCAGATCCGCGAGACGCGCACGCGCCTCAACACCATCCTCGCCAACGCCAGCGGCCAGCCGCTCGAGAAGGTCGAGGCCGACACCGAGCGCGACCACTACCTCACCGCCGAGGACGCGCTGGCCTACGGCCTCGTGGACCGCATCGTGGGCTCCCGCGCCGATTCCATGAAGGGCGCGGAGTAAATGGCTCAGAACGACAACCCGAACCAGCCCGGCGGTCCCATCCCCACCGAGCCGGTGCGCTGCAGCTTCTGCGGAAAGACCCAGGACCAGGTGCGCAAGCTCGTGAAGGGCCCGTACAATACCTTCATCTGCGACGAGTGCGTCGAGGCGTGCGCGGATATCCTGGAGGACTCGCTCGCCCAGGACTTCATGGCCGCACAGTACGGCTTGCAGATGCCGCCGGTGTCCATGGAGGTCGAGGGCGAGCCGGAGCCCGAGACCGAGGAGGCCGAGGACCTTTCCACGGCCGAGGTCGCCGCGCGCCTGATCCGCCGCGTGCCCACCCCTCACGAGATCTACGACGAGCTCTCGGCCTACGTGATGGGCCAGGAAGACGCCAAGCGCGCCATGTCCGTGGCCGTGTACAACCACTACCGCCGCGTACTCGAGGGCGAGGGCGGTATCCCGCACGACGCCGCGAGCGGCGCCGACCCCGAGTCCGCCGTGGACGGCTTTGAGGAGGTCGAGCTCGCCAAGAGCAACATCTTGCTGCTGGGCCCCACCGGAACGGGCAAGACCCTGCTCGCTCAGACGCTCGCGCGCATCCTCGAGGTGCCCTTCGCCATCGCCGACGCCACGGCGCTCACCGAGGCCGGCTACGTGGGCGAGGACGTCGAGAACATCCTGCTCAAGCTCATCACCGCGGCCGACGGCGACATCCCGCGCGCCCAGATCGGCATCATCTACGTTGACGAGATCGATAAGATCGCGCGTAAGGCGGAGAACCTCTCCATCACGCGCGACGTCTCCGGCGAGGGCGTGCAGCAGGCGCTACTGAAGATCCTCGAGGGCACGGTGGCGAGCGTTCCTCCCACGGGCGGCCGCAAGCACCCGCAGCAGGAGCTCCTGCAGATCGACACCACCAACATCTTGTTCATCTGCGGCGGCGCCTTCGTGGGCCTGGACAAGATCATCTCCGAGCGCGTGGGCAACAAGGGTGTGGGCTTCAACTCCGAGCTCGCCGGCCCCACCAGTGCCGACGAGAACGACTTGCTGCGCCAGGTGCTGCCCCAGGACCTCAATAGCTTCGGCATGATCCCCGAGTTCATCGGCCGCACGCCGGTGATCACGCAGACGAGCGCGCTCGACGAGGACGATCTGGTGCGCATTCTCACCGAGCCCAAGAACGCCATCGTCAAGCAGTACCGCCGCATGTTCCAGATGGAGGGCGTCGACCTGGAGTTCACGCCCGAGGCCCTGCACGCGATCGCGGCCAAGGCGCTCGAGCGCAAGACGGGTGCGCGCGGCCTGCGCAGCATCTGCGAGGAGCTGCTGCAGCAGACGATGTTCGACCTGCCGAGCGAGCAGGGCGTGATGCGCGTGGTCGTGACCGGCGCCGCCGCCCGCGGCGAGGAGCAGCCGCGCCGTGTGCTCGCCTCCGAGCTGATGGGGGAAGCCGCGGCCGAGGCCCAGGTCGCCTCCGAGGTGCCCGTACCACAGGCGGCCTCCAACATCATCGACCTGGACTAACCCGACGCCCTCGCGTAGCCCGTCGCTTCCAGGCACATTTCGCCCCGGGGCCGCCTTCGTTACGGTCCCGGGGCGTTTTTCGCTGTGTCCTCCCATTCATTGAGATTAATCTGCACTTCGTACTCGATATAGGTGCATTTTTATCTCAATGAATAATCGACACCGGGGTGCACTGCATTCATTGAGACATTTCTGCACTTCCGCTCGAGAAAAAGTGCAGAAACATCTCAATGATCGGGAGGGGCCGCCGGCGGGCACGTGAGCTTGCGGGCGCTCGCGCCCCGGCCCATCCGCTCTGTCTTGTCCGTGCATGTGCGGCGCAGGGTGCCGCGCGCCCCGGCCCGCTGTGTTATCCTTCCGAAGATCGGCGCTCTCGCGCCCCATCCGGCCTCTTCGGCATCGCCGCAGGCCAGGACCATGGCGAGGGGGTAGCCACCATCTTCCTATCGACGCGGAAGGACAGCGATTCATGGCTGATATGCCCAAGACCTACGACCCGTCCGTCAACGAGCCGGCCATCCTCCAAAAGTGGCTGGACGGCGGCTACTATAAGCGCCGTGCCGGCGTGGGCGACTGCACCGTCACCATCCCGCCCCCCAACGTCACGGGCAAGCTGCACATGGGCCACGCCACCGACGACTCCATCCAGGACGCCATCATCCGTATGGCGCGCATGCGTGGCAAGTCCACGCGCTGGGTGCTCGGCACCGACCATGCGGGCATCGCCACGCAGACCAAGGTGGACAAGAAGCTCAAGGAGGAGAGCGTCTCCCGCCTCGAGATCGGCCGCGAGAAGTTCGTCGACGCCTGCTGGGACTGGACGCACGAGTACGGCGGCATCATCGTGGAGCAGATCAAGCGCATGGGCTGCTCCGTGGACTTCGAGGGCGAGCGCTTCACCATGGACGCCGACTACGCCGAGGCCGTGCGCCGCGTCTTCTGCGACTGGTACCACGACGGCCTGATCTACCGCGGTAAGCGCATCGTCAACTGGTGCCCCAACTGCACCACCGCCATCTCCGACGACGAGGCCGAGTACAAGGATGAGAAGGGCAGCCTCTGGCACCTGCGCTACCCTCTGACCGAGCCCGTGAACGGCCAGGACTACATCGTGGTGGCGACCACCCGCCCCGAGACCATGCTCGGCGACACGGGCGTGGCCGTCTCGCCGAAGGACCCCGAGAAGGCCGCCTTCGTGGGCAAGACCGTCAAGCTTCCCATCGTGGACCGCGAGATTCCCATCTTCGAGGATTGGCACGTCGACGCCGGCTTCGGCTCCGGTTTCGTCAAGGTCACCCCGGCGCACGACCCCAACGACTATGCCATGGGCCAGACGCACGACCTACCGCAGATCAACGTTTTCGACGAGCACGCCGTGGTGGTCGATGGCTACGGTGAGTTCTCCGGCATGACCCGCGAGGAGTGCCGCGAGGCAGTGCTGGCGTGGTTCGAGGAGCACGGCCTGCTCGATCACGTGGACGAGCACGACCACTCCGTGATGCACTGCTACCGCTGCGACTCCAAGCTCGAGCCGTGGCTGTCCGAGCAGTGGTTCGTGGCCGTGGACAAGCTCAAGCGGCCCGCGCTCAAGGCGGTGGAGGACGGCCGCATCACCTTCCACCCGGCGCGCTGGACCACCACCTACACCACCTGGATGGAGAACCTCAAGGACTGGTGCATCTCGCGCCAGCTGTGGTGGGGCCATCGCATCCCGGTCTTCTACTGCGAGGACTGCGGCTGGGAGGACGCCTCCATGGAGGACGTCCACACCTGCCCCAAGTGCGGCGGCACCCATATCCACCAGGACGAGAACGTGCTCGACACCTGGTTCTCCAGCCAGCTGTGGACCTTCGCCACGCAGGGCTGGCCGCAGAGGCCTGAGCTGCTCGAGGGGCATCATCCCACCACGGCGCTCGTCACCGCGCGCGACATCATCGCGCTGTGGGTGGCCCGCATGATCATGAGCTCGCTGTACTTCCTGGACGAGGTTCCCTTCAAGGACGTGGTGATCTACCCCACGATCCTGGCCAAGGACGGAAGCCGCATGTCCAAGTCCAAGGGCAACGGCGTGGACCCCATGGACCTCATCGGCATGTACGGTGCCGACGCCATGCGCTTCAACCTGCTGACGCTGTGCACCACCAACCAGGACGTCAAGTTCGACGCCAACATCGACAAGAAGACCCGCGAGCTCATCGACAGCCCGCGCACCGAGCAGGCGCGCGCCTTCGTGACCAAGATCTGGAACGCGAGCCGATTCCTGCTCATGAACATGGAGGGCTACCAGCCCGGCGCGCCCGTCGCCGAGACCGAGGCCGACGCCTGGATGTTCTCGCGCCTGGCGCGCGCCGTGCGCATGGTGACCGAGGGTATCGAGAAGTATACCTTCGGCGACATGGCCCGAGGCGTGCAGCAGTTCTTCTGGAACGAGGTCTGCGACTGGTACGTCGAGGTGTCGAAGGTGCGCCTGTCCTCGGAGGACGCCGCAGTGCGCCTGCAGGCCCAGCGCAACCTGATCTTCGTGCTCGATACGAGCCTGCGCCTGATGCACCCGCTCATGCCGTTCGTGACCGAGGCCATCTGGGACACCATGCCCGAGAGCTGGCTCGACATGGCGGGCGAGGGTGCGGCGCCCGAGCGCGCCGAGGCCCTGATGGTGGCTAAGTGGCCCGAGCCCGCGGACTTCGAGCAATGGGTGGACGAGGAGGCCGAGCGCTCCTTCGAGCTGCTGCGCGCCGTGGTGTCCGCCGCCCGCTCCACGCGTGCCCGTTACCGCCTGAGTCCCAAGGAGGGCCTGGAGCTCGCGGCCCGGATGTCCGCCGAGGACGCCGATCGCTTCGGCACGCTGGCGCCGCTCGCCGTCAAGCTGGCGAATGTGGAGCTCGCCTACGGCCCCGAGGTCGCCAAGCCCGAGGCGTCCGTGACCGTGGTGGATGCTGGCGTGGAGGTCTCGATCGGCCTTGCCGGCAAGGTCGACCTGGAGGCCGAGCGCGCCCGCGTCGAGAAGGAGATCGCCAAGGCTGAGAAGGAGCTGGCTAGCGTGGAGAAGACGCTCTCCAACCAGGGCTTCGTGGCCAAGGCGGCCCCCGAGGTGGTGGCCAAGAAGCGCGAGCGCGCCGAGGAGCTGACCGGGCTGCTCGCGGCCATGCGCGCCTCGCTCGAGAACTTCGCGTAGGCGGCCGGTCCCGATCGCTGCCGTCAAGGGCCCCGCCATCGCGGCGGGGCCCTTCGCCTTTCGGATGAGAATCCCAACCGTATCGTTCTTCTCATAGCCTGTAGCGGTGGGGTAGGAAGGCGGAAGGACGCGCGGGCCCGGCGTTGCCACGGGGCGCGGGCTGAACCGGAAAGGGGGTTGCGATGGGCAAGGCCGAGGTGCGCAGGGAGCTTCTGGCGCGGCGCGACGGGGTGCCCGAGGCGGAGCGCAGGCGCGCTGACGCCGAGATAGCCGCGAGGGTCCTGACGCTCGACGCATGGTGCTCCGCCGACGTCGTGCTCGCCTACCTCTCGATCGGCTCCGAGGTGGATTCACGCGCGCTGATCCGTGCCGCTTGGGCGGCGGGCAAGCTCGTCGCCCTGCCGCGCTGCGAGCCCGGGCGGCGCCTCGCGTGGCATGTCGTGGACGGGTTCGAGAGCCTGGCCCCGGGCGCCCATGGCATCCCCGAGCCCGCGCCCGATACGGCCACGCTCGTCTCGGCGAAAGGTCTCGAGCGTCCGCTCGCCCTCGTGCCGGGGCTCGCCTTCGACCGGGCGGGGTTCCGGTTGGGCTACGGCGGCGGCTACTACGACCGCTTCCTCGCGGGGTTTGCGGGCGTGAGCGTCGGTCTCGCGCGCGGCCCGCTGCCGCGCCGCCTGGCTGCGGGGCTCATCGAGCCGCACGACCGCCTGGTGGGCCTCGTGGTGACCGAGCACGCGACCTACCCGCATCCCGCGTCGTGAGCGCTCCGGCCACGCCGTGCCCCGCCCAGATGCTATGATGGCGGGGCCAAACACCGTCATCCGAGGTTTTCCATGCCCTACGCAACGCCGTTCGAATTCCCGCTCCTCTCCTACGCCGACGCGCTCGCCATCGCGCACGACATCGGCAAGATCTCCAGCACCGCGGGTCCGCTGTTGGAGACCGTGGTCGACATGCTCGACGAGCTCGGCCGCCCCGACGCCTCCTACGACTGCATCCAGGTGGCCGGCACCAACGGCAAGACGTCGACCTCACGTTTCACCGCGGCGATCCTCATGGGCGAGGGGCGCCGCGCGGCGCTCTACACCTCACCGGAGCTCGTCCACATGGAGGAGCGCATGGAGGTCATGGGCGCGGCCGTCTCGCGCGGGCTCTTCGCGCGCGGCGTCTCCGCGGCGGCAGAGGCGGGCCGTCGGGTGAACGCCCGTCGCGAGGAGGCGGGGGAGGAGCCCTATGCCATCACGCCGTTCGACCTGCTCACGGTGGCCGCGCTCACCGTCTTTGCCTGGGAGGGGGTCGACGTGGCCGTGCTCGAGGTGGGGCTCGGCGGCCGTTGGGACGCCACGAGCGCTACGGACCCGGTGGCCGTGGCCATTACGGGCATCGGCTTGGACCACACGCGCATCTTGGGCGACACGCTCGCCCAGATCGCGGGCGAGAAGGCCGCCGTCATCAAGCCGGGCCGCGTGGTGGTGCTGGGCGAGGGCACGCATGAGCCGAGCGTGCAGGCCGTGATGGACGAGCGCTGCGCCGCATGCGGCGTGGAGCCCCTTGTCTCGAGCCACGAGGTTATCTCCCGCCCCGCGCGCCTGGGCGAGGACGTGTGGTTCCGCGTGCCCGCCGTGCGCGCCGTCTACGAACTGGGGATGCCCAAGCCTGCCTACCAGCCGCAAAACGCCGCCTGCGCCATCGTGCTCGCCGAGGCCTACCTGGGCCGCGCGCTCGATGTTGGGCGCCTTTCCGCCTCGCTCGCCGCGTGCCCCACGCCGGGCCGCTTCGACGTGGTCCGGCGCGAGCCGCTGGCCCTGGTGGACGCCTGCCATAACCCGCAGAGCTGCGAGAACTTCGTTGCTGCGCTCGACGAGCTGGCGCCGTGCGTCGCGGAGCGCCCCGCGCTGCTGGTGGCGGCGCTCGCCGACAAAGACGTGCCCGGAATCCTGCGCGTGCTTCTGCCCGCCTTCCCGCGCGTGCATGTGACGTGCACCGGCTCCGAGCGCGCCCTGCCCGCCGACGAGCTCGTCGAACTCGTGCGCGACGAGCTTGTGCGCGAGGGCCGCGCGGGCGTGCCCGCGGCCGTTCACGCCACGCTCGACGACGCGCTAGCCGCCCTCGCCGACGAGGCCTTCGTGGCCGCGGGCACCATCACGCTCGCTGGCGAGGTGGCGGGCGCCCTGCGCGGCTAGGACCGCGTGGGTGCCGTCCATCTTCGCCTGTCCATCCCGTCCCCGCTTCCATCCCTACCGAAAGGACCCCTCCCATGAGCTATGCCGACCTGACCCTCGCCCGCTATTCCTGCCGCCACTTCGAGGACCGCGAGGTTCCCGCCGACGTGCTGCGCGCCGTGCTTGAGGCTGGCCGCCTGGCGCCCTCCGCCTGCAACAAGCACCCGACCCGCGTGATCGTGTGCGACACGCCCGAGCTGCGCGAGCGCGCGGCCCGCGTGGGCGGTAAGTTCGGCCGCGACGGCAGTGTGTTCGGGGCGCCGGTGGTGCTGCTCGTGTGCGCCCAGGACGACGCCGCCTGGCACCGCCGCTACGACGGTATGAACGCCGCGCCCATCGACTCCTCCATCGTCTGCGACCAGATGATGATGCAGGCCACCGAGCTCGGCCTCGGCACCTGCTGGGTCTGCGCCTTCGATCCCCAGGTCGCCATCGACGAGTTCGACCTGCCCGAGGGGCTCTACCCCTACCACATGCTGCCGATGGGCTACCCCGCCGAAACCATCGGCGATGCGGAGGCCCGCGCGGCGCGCACCATCCCCATGGACGAGTTCGTGCTCGACCGCGCGTAGTTTCCTAGGCCTGCTAGCGCGCGGGGCCGGCCCTTTGGGGAGACGGGGGCGTTCCCGCCGACGCTGAGAAGACGGAAACGTACGTTTTGGCACCGTATTCTGTACGTTTCTGTCTTCTCGCGGTGTCCGCGCGTACGAATCCGTCTTCTCAGGCGATGAGAAGACAAGTCAGTACGTCTGCGTCCGCGTTCGCCCCGCGCCTTGCGTGTACGGCGAGGGCCCCACGGCCGTCCGCGCCCTAGACGACGTGAGCATCACGGTGGAGGCGGGGGAGTTCCTCGCGATCATCGGTTGCTCGGGCTCGGACAAGTCTACGCGCTTCACGTCGCGCGCTCGGGGAGCATCGTGGAGTCGCTGCGACGCGATGCCGCCTAACGCGCGCTCTGTTGACTAAGCAACAGATGACGAATAGTATACGGGCGATCGTTCTCGATTTTCGGAAGGGGCGCCCATGGGCCGCGACGCCAAGCATATCGACCGCCGTATCCTGCGCAGCCGCAAGGCCATCATCCAGGCCTTCGAGCGGCTGCTGGTGGACAACGACCTGTCGCGCATCACCGTCTCGGCCATCGCGCGTGAGGCCAATGTGGACCGCAAGACCTTCTACGTGCACTTCGGCACCATCGACGGCCTGCTGGACGCCGTGGCCGAGGATATCGTGGCCGACGTGCTGAACGAGGTGGACGCCCGCGTGGGCGCGCTCGACGAGGAGTTGCGCCCGGCCGCCACCCCGGGGACGTTCTTCGATATCCTGAACGAGGTCATCAGCTGCAACTTGGTGCTGAACCGTCGGTTCTTCGAGAGCGTGTCCACCGAGGTGCTGTTGGAGCGCATACAGCGCCCCTTCACCGAGATGGTGGCGGAGCGCGGCCTCACGCCCGACGGCATGAGCCGCGAGGCGCTGGAGTACCGCGTGGCGTTCATGCTGGGCGGCATCATCTCCGTGTACCGCCGTTGGATCCTCTCGGATGGGGAGTTTCCGGTGGAGGAGGTCTCCCGCGCGGCCTGCGAGCTCACCCGCCACGGGCTTTCCGGTATGTGAGCTGCCGGAGACCGGAATCGTGGAGGATTCCAAATCCGGCTTCCAATTCTTTAGCGCCCTTTGCGACCGACTCGGTATCGTCTCGTGGGCGCGGGAGCCATCGTGGATGAGCTGTCGCGCGAGGACCTTGAACCGTTTTCCCGCTATCGGCATAGGGTGCAAAACCGTTTCATCTGCATGCCCCTTCTGTGTTTTGGGAGGGCCGCCGAATCCTATGCTAGAATCTGATGCATAAAGGGGCTGGGGTTTAAATAACCACCTGTCCATACATACCCCTCGTATAGAGGTAGCGCCACGTGCGTACAGCGACGCGTTGGGGGAGTGGATACGTTCTTCGAATCGCGACCATTCGGTTGCGTGTGAAGCCATGGAGATCGAGCGTGCCGCCTTCGGCATGTGAGGTCGTGTGCGTAAACGTGTCCGCATCCCCGCGCGTCTTTCCCATTTGCACGTGAAAGGCGGTGAGCGCATGGCTGGCTGGTACGCGATCCAGGTCATCAAAGGAAAAGAAGAGGCGATGGTCGGTCATATCGACCGCGTTCTGCCCGCAGGTCTTCTGCGGGAATGCTTCTTTCCGCGCTTCGCCACCGAGATGAAGCTCCACGGCGCCTGGATTCCGGTGGAAAAGCCGCTCTTCCCGGGCTATCTCATCGCCGAGACGGACGACCCCGCGGCGCTCGACCGCGCGCTCGGCCGCATGGAGGGTTTTGCCCGCGTGCTTCGCCAAGGCGACGTCTACGTTCCCTTGGCGCGCGAGGAGCGCGAGCTTATCGAGAGCTTCACCGAGCCGGGCGAGCGCGTGGTCCCTATGAGCATGGGATTTAAGGACGGCGACGCCGTGGTGGTCACCAAGGGACCGCTCGTGGGGCGCCAGGGGTTCATCAGGGGCATCAACCGCCGTAAGTCCATCGCCTACCTTGAGCTCGACCTGTGCGGGCGCACCGTGCGCACACGCATGGGGCTCGGTGTGCTTTCCGGCGAGGGTTCCGCGCGGGCGCGGCGCGCCAAGCTGTTCGTGGAAGAAGCGCGCAAGGAGCGGGCCGGGGCCCAGCCCCAGATCGGTTCCGATCAAAAGGCCCTGAGTGCCTAGCAAGCAGGTCCGCAAGAGAATAGTGACGGGAAAGAGCGTGGAAAAGGTTACGCAAGCGTTCGATACGACGATCCCGGTAGAGGAGCGCCGCGAGGCGGCCCTGCTCGCCACGGCGGGAAAGTTCGAGCCCAAGCTGCGCGAGAACGGCATAGCCCCCGAGGTGCTGGCTAAGCTCCTGCCCGGTGACGACGTGGTCGAGCTGGAAGAGCCGCAGGTGGCGGGCGGTATCGTGTATCGCTTTTCCAAGCGCGCGTTCGATGTGGTGGCGTGCGGAGGCGCCCTGGTGGTGCTCGCCCTGCCCATGGTGCTCGTTGCGGCCAAGATCAAGCTCGAGAGCCCGGGCCCGGCCATCTACGCCCAGCGCCGCGTCGGCCTGGGCGGCCGCGAGTTCGACATCTACAAGTTCCGCAGCATGTACGCCGACTCCGAGGTGCGCGGCGCCCAGTGGGCGCAGGGCGACGACCCCCGCGTGACGCCTTTCGGCAAGTGGATGCGCGACCATCGCGTTGACGAGCTGCCCCAGTTCTGGAACGTGCTCCGGGGCGACATGAGCCTGATCGGGCCCCGGCCCGAGCGGCCCGCCTTTTGCGCTGAGTTCGAGAAACGAATCCACGGTTGGTCCTACCGCACCAAGGTGCGTCCCGGCGTGTCCGGCCTGGCGCAGGTGACGGGCGGCTACGACCTGCTGCCCAAGGAGAAGGTGGTGCTCGACTTGGAGTATATCCGCAGCCGCTCCATCCGCATGGACCTGGCGATCATCCTGAAGACGCTCGGCGTGGCTGCGAGCGGGGAGGGAGCACGGTGAGCGAGCTGGAGTTTCCTTCCGGAGGCAGGGTTCTTTTCACGGCGACCCTCGTGCGTGGTCATATCGCCAAGTTTCATATCCCGTACCTCAAGTGGTTCAAGGAGCAGGGCTGGGAGACGTGGGTTGCCGCCAAGAACGACTATCCCGATAGCGTGTGCGCGATCCCGTACTGCGACCGGTTCGTGAACATCGATTTTGCGAGGAGTCCGTTCTCGGGACAGACCGCCGTTGCTTACCGTCAGTTACGGGAACTGTTCAAAAAAGAGCAGTTCGACCTCGTTCACACCCATACCCCTGTGGGGGGTGTGCTTACGCGCCTTGCGGCGAGGGAAGCTCGCCACGGGGGCACGAAGGTGCTCTACACCGCGCACGGTTTCCACTTCTACGACGGCGCGCCTATCGCCAACTGGCTGCTCTGGTATCCTGTCGAGCGCTTCATGAGCCGATTCACGGACGTTCTTGTGACTATCAACAACGAGGATTTTGAGCGAGCCAAGAAGTTCGCCCACTGCCGGGTGGAGTACGTCCCGGGCGTGGGGATAGACCTCGATAAGTTTCCGGCAAAGGTTGATCGAAACGCCAAGCGCGCCGAGCTGGGGATTGGCGAGGGCGAATTCGCCGTTCTCTCGGTTGGTGATCTCATTCCTCGAAAGAACCAGGCTGTGATTATCCAGGCATTGGAAGAGCTTCCCCGTGACGTGCAATTGCTTATCTGCGGCAATGGTCGGGAGAGGGATTCACTCATTGAGCTTGTCGAGGAGCTTGGGTTGAGCGAGCGCGTAAAGCTGCTTGGATTTAGGCGAGACATTGCGGAAATCATGGTCGCCTCGGACGTGCTCGTGTTCCCAAGCATTCATGAAGGGCTTCCTGTTGCAGTGATGGAGGCAATGGCAAGTGGCTTGCCCGTTATCGCAAGTGCCATTCGCGGAATTGATCCTGACCTG